>Ga0068860_100002796_pt1 | contig 18149 bp, 15 predicted proteins | sample KBSSwiS32_FD_66597 | JGI IMG/M metagenome (GOLD analysis project Ga0068860, IMG submission 66597) | Switchgrass rhizosphere microbial communities from Kellogg Biological Station, Michigan, USA - KBS Switchgrass S3-2 | ecosystem: Host-associated > Plants > Roots > Rhizosphere > Soil ... | reverse complement strand
TGGAGGAACGGCGATGACTCGACGGCTTCTGAAGGTTTTTTATGTCCTTCCGATCCTTGCGATAGCGATTCTGCCGATGCTCGCGCAACAAGGCGCGAAGGATGGGCAGTGGAAGATGTACGCGAGTGAGAACGGCAGCACCGGATACTCGCCGCTCGATCTCATCAACCGAGACAACGTTAAGGACCTCCGGGTCGCATGGACCTGGAAGTTCGATAACTTCGGCAACACCAACAGCGAAGTGACTCCGATCATGGTCAATGGCGTTCTCTACTTTCCCCTGAGTCCACGTCGCACCATCATTGCTGCCGATGCGGCAACCGGGCAGACGCTATGGACCTGGAGACCGCCGGCAGACGAACGCGAAGACCGGCCCGCGCGAACTTACGCGCGTGGCGTCGCCTATTGGAGTAACGGAACCGATGAGCGCATCGTTACGATCACGCCCGGATTCCGTCTGGTTTCGCTCAACGCCAAAACTGGCCAGCCCGTTCCAAATTTCGGTGTCAACGGCGCCGTTGATCTCTTTGAGCAACTCGATCTCGATTTCAAAGGAGAGATCATTGGTCGAATCGGGAACAGTTCACCTCCCGTCGTTTCAAATGACGTGATCATGGTTGGCCCGGCTTTGACCCCGTCGTCTCCAAGCCCTAACAACGTCAAGGGTGACGTGATGGCGTTCGACGTTCGCACCGGAAAGAAACTCTGGGTCTTCCACACGATTCCCCGCAAGGGTGAGCCAGGCTATGAAACCTGGTTGAATGGTTCCGCCGAGTACACCGGCAATGCCGGAGTCTGGGGACCGTTCTCAACGGATGAGCAGCTCGGTTATGTCTATCTGAATATTGAAGACGCAACGAACGACACTTACGGCGGACATCGTCCCGGCCCGAATTTGTATTCCGCTTCTCTCGTATGCCTGGAAATCAAGACGGGCAAAATGGTCTGGTACAAACAATTTGTCCATCACGACATCTGGGACTACGACATGCCGCCGCATCCGATCCTTCTCGACATCAACGTCGATGGAAGGCCGATCAAGGCAGTCGTGCAAACAGGCAAGCAAGCCTTCGCCTACGTTTTAGATCGTACCAACGGGCAGCCTGTCTGGCCGATGCCTGAAACTCCTGTGCCGCAAACCGATATCCCCGGAGAGTGGACGTCTCCAACGCAACCCATTCCTTCGAAACCTCCAGGCTTCGACATTCAGGGAGTTAAGGAAAGCGATCTCATCGATTTCACGCCGGACCTGAGAAGACAGGCCGTCGAAGCATTGAAAAATTCGGGACTGCGTTACGGCGTGATCTACACTCCTGGCTCGCTCTCCAATGCATCCGACGGTACCAAGGGGACAATCGCAATGCCCGGATTGGGTGGAGGAGCAAACTGGTGGGGCGCCTCTGCAGACCCGGAGACAGGTTTTGTCTATGTGAGTTCCGCAACGAACCCGGGCGTCATTGGGTTGACGAAGAGCCCGCCGCCCGACACGCCGCTGGCTCCGGGAACCTATGCATGGGATTACCGCTCCGGCGGTGCGGCACAGATTCCTACAGTTCAGGGGCTCCGATTATTTAAGCCGCCTTACGGACGCATAACCGCGTACGACATGAACAAAGGTGTCATCGCATGGCAGATGGCCAATGGCGACACGCCGGCGAACGTGAAGAGCAATCCCGCGCTGGCGGGGTTGACCATCCCGAAAACCGGTAGCCCCCGCAATGTCGGAATCATGGTCACCAAAACATTGTTGTTCGCTGGCGACGGCACGGATCCCATGTTGGATGCGTACGATAAGAAAACCGGCGAGGTTCTCGCGCAACTTCCGATGCCCGGGATGCAGACCGGCCTTCCGATGACGTACGTCCTTAATGGTCGGCAGTTCATCCTTGTTTCGGTTGGCTCGGCGAACGGGCAAGGCCCCCAGTTGGTGGCTTTTGCGATTCCAGCAGCTGCTCCCGCGGGTGGCGGCGGCAGAGGTGGCCGTGGTGGCGGTGGAGCGGCAGCGCCTGGTGCTCGTGGCGGAGCGGCAGCGCCTGCAACTCCGGGCGCCGCACCTGCAGCGCCGCCTGCCGGCGGTCGCGGTCAGCGAGGAGCGCGCGGCCAGCAGTAAGGGACAAATTGTTCAATGTAAGAAAAGGGGAAGAAGAAATTTGAAATTGGAAAGTCCGGGGATCTCAAAACCGAAATTACAAGAGGGTAGATTGGGACGGGCTGTTGTCCCTTCGATTTCCGGTCCAATTTGGGATCTTGTAATTTCGGTTTTGAGATCCCCGGACTTTCCAATTTCAAATTTCTTCTTACGCCACCAAACTGACGGCCTCAATTCTTCTCCACCCGGATTTCTTCTTCCCCTTTTCTACATTGAACGATTTTCCTCTCGCCTCACAGCTCCAGCTGCATCACCACAACATCCAGCCATCGATCGAACTTCACTCCAACATTCTTCATGACGCCGCAGTGCTGAAACCCGCACACCTCGTGTACGCGAATTGATCCAATATTCTTGCTATCGCCAATCAACGCCAGGAGTTGCTTGTAACCAGCCTGACGGCATTTCTCAATGAGCGCCTCAAGCAACAGCCGACCTACTCCCTGTCTGAACGAGGCAGGTTTCACATATACCGAATCCTCTACGGTGAATCGATACGCCTCACGCGCGCGGAACGCGCCTGCGTAGGCGTAACCCACAACAACACCATCGGCCTCCGCAACAAGCCACGGGCATCCTCGGCGAAGGACATCGTCGCGCCGGCGCCGGATCTCACCTTCATCCGGAGCAATAAGCTCGAACGAGCCCGTTCCCTCAACAACGTTTTGCCGATAGATTTCGGTGATGGCCGGAACGTCCGAATCCCTTGATTCACGAATGGCAAGGCCGGGTTTCATAGGGATCACTATAATCGTAGAGATGTCCGAAAGTTCCAAAAGCCGGGAGCCGAATTACTACCGTGAGTCGACGTTTGACGATCCGCAGGCGGAGCAACTCGCATGGCTGATGGATTCTTCGATTAGTCTGGGACGGTTCTCGATCGGACTCGACGCAATCATCGGGCTGATTCCCGGCCTCGGCGATTTGCTCAGTAGCTTGATCGGGTACTGGATTGTCATGCGGGCCATGCAGGCGGGCGTCCCTCGGGCCGCGATTATGCGCATGGTTCTGAATCTTGGTTTCGATGCTCTGGTAGGGATCGTTCCTATCGTTGGCGACATGTTCGACATGGCCTACAAAGCGAACATGAAGAACGTGAAGATCTACCGAGAGGCGATGAGCGGCACTCGCGCGCCGCTCAAGGATTGGGGTTTCGTCGTGCTGGTTGTAGTCATCATGGTGCTAATGCTCGTGCTTCCCCTTGTGGGCCTCATTTTTCTCGTGCAATGGCTGGATCACTTCTTCAGAGCGGCCACCGCTTTCGTCATTTCGGCGTAAGGCCCGACGAGCCCGTGCCCTCCAACCATCGTATCCACCTTCAGGTTTGCCTTCTGAATGGACTCCATGAGTTGTACAACCTCTGGCGATGCCGGAGCGCCGACTGCGGGGAACCAGAGGTCGCTTTGGAACAGCACACGCCCATTGGGCACATACGCCATGACCATGGGTTCCACGTGAGGTGATCCCGTGAAGGTGTGAAGCTCCAGCGTTTGATTACCTTCCTTGATCTCCTTCTTGCCTTCAAACGTTTCAATCTTGCCGGCCTTGTCTGCGGCCTTTGCGAGGTCATCCGGCGGATGGGTGTGTTTGGCCTCTAGAACTTTTCTAAGAGCAGGTTCCTGATCCTTCGCGACCAGTATGGTTGCTCCCTGCGCAGCCATGGCTCGTATGCCGCCAATGTGGTCATAGTGAAAGTGCGTGACGGCTGCGTACTTGATCGGCTTGTCGGGGAATTGCGCAGCGATCGCTTTCGCAAGCATGCGCGTTTGCGTGTCGAGATAGGGAGCTTCGACAACGGCCACGAAAGTCGGAAATTCGACCACCATGCTGTGATGCCGAAACGCTCGTGCCTGATAGACACCATTCGCCACTTTAACGAGCTGCATCGGGAATGCATCGGGTTCCTTTGCCGCTACTGCTGCCTGAGCCTTCAATGCGTCGGGAATTGAGAACACATCCGCAGCCTTGGGATCATTTGCAATAATCGAAGCAAACTGAACTTCTGAATAGTCCTCCCCACCCTTTCGGATCTTGATGTGATGAGGAATCTTTACCCCGCTGACATCCTTGTAGTCGCTAAAAACGTACTGCGCATCGACGTCGCCGAGCATTGTTTCCGTATCGAGGACTTCGAATCCGGCGAGCATCTTTGTGGCAGGATCGAAATAGAGTCCGATGTCCTCACCATCGTGAGTCTTACCCTTGGCGTATTTCATCATCTTACCGTCCAGTGCCTTGTCCTGTGCGGCGTCCGCAGCCGGCGCGGAATCCGCAGCTGCGAGCACAATGCTGATGACATTCCGTCTCAGCAACCACTCGGGCGAATTCTGCGTGCCCCAACTGAACAGACCGGATGGCGTTGTTGCAAAGGTGACATTTTCGATGCTTTCGATGCCGATGGCCTTACCGGTTGCTCCTTCACCAGCCTTCGTCAAAACTTCGTGCCGGTGCTGTACGAACTCGCCCACTTTGAGGTCATAGTCAAAAGCCGCGCGGCCGTTGGCAAGGTCCAGAGTCTCGACGGCATTGCTCAGTTGACCGACCTGGTCCATCCCGGTTGCGGTTTTAGCCTGTCCTACTTTGGTTCGAGTTCCTGTTCCTCCACTCATGACGAGCGACTGGATTCCCATCAGTTTTTCGGTGCCGCCCATCGCGCTGACCGCGTCTTGCGCGAGCTGTCGTTGTGCGACAGAGGAACATCCCACGAGACAGAGTGTGGTGATGCACAGCCCAATCGTTCTTATCCACATTGACATGGATTCCTCCTTTGGAATGGTTGAACGGTTGGCCGGTATTCTAAACCCGTTTGCTGATAAACTCGGCCGACTTCGATGCGCGGAGACGCAATGCCGGAACGGAAATCGATCACATCGCACCTCTACTTTTGGGTGCTGGTAGCTATTCTCACGGGAATTGTCCTCGGCCACTTCTATCCGTCATTAGCGGTTAAGCTGAAGCCTCTTGGTGATGCCTTCATCGCCCTGGTGAAGATGATGATCGGCCCGATCATTTTCTGCACGGTTGTCCTGGGGATTGCAGGAGCCGGCGACATGAAAAAGGTGGGAAGAGTCGGCGGCAAGGCACTGCTCTATTTCGAAGTCGTTTCCACGATCGCACTGATTATCGGACTGCTCGTGATGAACGTGTTGAAGCCGGGTGCCGGGTTCAACGTGGATCCTGCGACCCTCGATGCGAAAGCCGTTGCCGATTATGCCAAGGCGGGCAGTGAACAGAGCACGACCGATTTCATCATGCACATCATTCCGAAGACTTTCACGGATGCATTCACGGGGTCCGGCGACCTCTTACAGGTTTTGTTGGTGGCGGTCTTGTTCGGTTATGCCATGACGCGGATGGGGCCGGCGGGCGAAGGCGTCCATCGATTCCTCGAGAGCTGTTCGCACATCTTTCTGGCGATGATGAACGCGATCATGAAAGCGGCGCCACTCGGGGCAGGCGGGGCCATGGCGTTCACCATCGGTCGATATGGTCTGAGCGCGCTCAAGCCGCTCGCAGCGTTGATGGCGAGCTTCTACCTGACCTGCTTGCTGTTCATCCTGGTTGTACTTGGAAGTATCGCAGCGTTCACAGGATTCAATATCCTTCGCTTTCTGGGTTATATCAAAGACGAATTGCTTACTGTGCTGGGCACATCGTCCTCCGAAACAGCGCTGGTCCCCCTAATGCACAAGCTTCAGAAGCTTGGATGCTCCAAGTCCGTTGTTGGTTTGGTTGTTCCGTCCGGCTATTCATTCAATCTCGACGGAACGAACATCTACCTGACGATGGCTGCTTTGTTCGTTGCGCAGGCTCTGAACATCGACCTCACGCTTACACAGCAACTGACCCTGCTCGGCGTGGCGATGCTTACCTCGAAAGGAGCTTCGGGTGTCACAGGCGCGGGATTCATCACCCTTGCAGCGACGCTCGCTGTGGTGCCTTCCGTCCCGGTAGCGGGCCTGGCGTTGATCCTCGGTATCGATCGCTTCATGTCTGAATCGCGATCATTGACGAATTTCATCGGCAATGGAGTCGCGACCATCGTGGTTTCACGTTGGGAGGGCGAGTTGGACCTCGAAAAGTTAAAGCAGGAGCTTCAGGGCGGCCCTCGAGATTGAAGAGTGGGGTTTGCGGGCATCGCGGGCATGAGAGGATCTTTCTTCATCTCCATCCGTGATAATCTCCCCGCATGTTTAAGCAATCCCGGCGTGAGTTCTTTCGATCGAGTGCTGTGATCCTGGTTGTGCCATTACTTCCGGCTCAGACGGCGCGGCGCATCACGACTCTGGTGGGCACCGGTACAGCAGGATCCGCCACCGATGGATCTCCCGCGGACACCGCGCAAATCAACAATCCCTATGGAGTCGTCTTCGGTCCGGACGGCGCGCTGTATTGGGCGGACTTCGGAAGCAATCGGATCCTGAGCCTCGATCTGAACGCGAAGCGTGTGAAGGTTATTGCCGGTACGGGAGCGAAGGGCCATGACGGTGACGGTGGTCCGGCAAAAGCCGCGCTCCTCAGCGCTCCGCACGAAGTGAGATTCGACAGCAAGGGCAACATCTATGTGGCCGAGCGCGACAGTCACGTGGTGCGCCACATCGACATGAAGACTCAGGTCATTACGACGGTTGCCGGAACTGGCGTTGCGGGTTATAGCGGTGAAGGTGGGCCGGCCAAGGCCGCGCACCTGAACCAGCCTCACAGCATCGTTCTCGATAGCGCGGATAACGTCTTTATCTGTGACATCAACAACAACCGGGTAAGAAAGATCGATGCAAAAACGGGCATGATCTCAACCTTTGCAGGCACCGGCGAAAGCGCCCAGACGCCTGACGAAGGCCGTATGCTGAGCACGCCGCTCGCTGCTCCGCGTTCGATCGAGATCGCGCCCGACGGTACGATGTATCTTTTGTTGCGGGCGGGAAACAAGGTGATCGCAATGAATCCGGCGCAGGGAACTCTCAAGCGCGTCGCGGGCACCGGTGATTTCGGCTACACCGGGGATGGTGGACCCGCACTAAATGCGAAGTTCGGTGCTCCCGGCTCCGCCTTCAACGGACCCAAAGGCATCGCGCTCACGGATAACGTTCTGTACATCGTCGATACCGAGAACCACGCGATACGCGCGATCGATCTGCGTTCGGGGATCATCACGACAGTCGCGGGCAACGGCCAGCGCGGTGACGGACCGGATGGCGATCCGCTCGCTTGCAAGATGGCGCGGCCCCACGGCGTCGTGATTCGTGGCCGCAGTATCTACATCGGGGATAGTGAGAATCATCGAATTCGGGTGCTCCTATGAAACCTATTGCACGGCTGATGGAAGAGACGGGAACAAGCCTCGAAAAACTTGTCGAGGCAAGTGGCCTCGAACCGAAACTGGTCAAGGCGATCGCCACCGGAAACTACACGCCCAGCCCAACGGAGCGCCAGCGATTGGCCGCCGCCCTCAACGTTTCAGTCGACGATATTGCGTGGGGGCATGCAGTTCCCGTCGATCACTTGTGGGGCCACGGCCCGCAATTTGGCCGCACACCTTGAAATTTCTGACCCCGCTCCCTTGTTCTTCGCGCTCACAAAAGAGGCGTTCGCACGTCATATAGCGGATACCCGTCGGTGGAGGCTCGCTCATGAAAAGATTCGCTCGGGCTGTGACGAAGACTCGAATGTGGCCGCATTTGAAGAGTGTGGCCTCAACGCTGGTTTTTGTCTGGTTCTTTACGCATCACATCGCGCAGGCCACGATGGTGCCCACGGAATCCATGACACCCACCATTCTCGTTGGCGACCACTTTATGCTCGACAAGGTCGCGTTTCCTGCGAACTATCCGGAATTCCTTCAGCAAGTCCTCCCGCAGCGAACCGTTCACCGCGCGGACATCGTTGCCTTCTGGGCATCGGAGGCTCGCGACCTGCGTCTTGTGAAGAGAGTGATCGGCCTTCCTGGGGAGACGCTGGAAATTCGCGATGGCGATATCTACATCGATGGAGAGAAGCTGAACGAACCGTATGTTGTACACACGCTCCAGCCGCTATTCCGCCCGATGCAAAACATGCCGCCTGTAACGATTCCGCCCGACTCGTTTTTCATGATGGGCGACAACCGCGACAACAGCCGCGACAGCCGTTACTTCGGAGTTGTGTCACGCCAGTCGTTGATCGGGAAACCGCTCTTCATCTACTGGTCTTACGAGAGCGATCCCTATCCTCCGGACGGCCGCACAATGGGCGAGTGGGCCGAGTACTACGCTTCCGTTGCGACACACTTTCTGACGCGCACTCGGTGGACGAGGACGGGAACGGTGTTGCGGTAGGGCGAACGCTCCGGAAATTTAGAAGTAGTCGCTGCTCAGCGACGAGTTTTGTCAGATGTCGGTGGCAGACTCGCCGCCGCCTACTTCATCAACTTCTTGAGGACCTCAATCGTTGCCTGGCTTGTGTTGCCGGCGGTCCCGTCAAAGCCGGCCCCGCCGGCGAGCCCATTTGCGGCGTCGAGAGCCGTTCGGCCATTACGATCCTTGAGGTCAACTTTCGCGCCATTGTCGGCGAGGAACTGGACGACTTTGTCGAAACCCTGTTGGGCGGCGCCGAAGAGGGCGGTGCGTCCGTTGCTGTCGGCGGCATTGATGTCGGCGCCGGCAGCGAGGCAAAGTCGAATGGATTCGATGACGTCAGGCTGCAGTTTCACGCGCCCTGTGGTATCGGCATCGCTTGTGCCGACGCCGGCCGCTGCCATTAGAGCTGTCACGCCATTTCGAGTTGCAAGCTTGGGATCCGCGCCTTTCTCAAAGAGCAGCTTCATCGCGACGTGATCCGCGGCCTTGGCCGCACGAATCAGCGGTGTAGTGCCTGCGCCCAACATGCCATCGGTGCCGCGGTCGAGCTTCGTGCGATACGGCTGGGCATTTTTCAATTGAAGGTTTACTTCGGCACCCCTGGCGAGCAGCAGCTTGATCAAGTCGAGGCTGCTTGAGACTTGATCGACTTCCTTGGGTGAAGGGCGATTCGAGACCGGCATGGTGTGGTCATCGACGGCGGAGTACAGCGGCGTTCTGCCCAGTTTATCGGAAAGATTCACGTCGGCGCCCGCGTTGATTAACGCCGCGGCGGCATCGTACTGCCCATTGATAAGGGCCATGATCAGTGGTGTCAGCTCGTCATCGATATCCTTGGCATCGACCTGCGCTCCTGCGCGGGCCAGCAGAGGAACACACTCGCCGCAGCCTTCGCGCGCAGCGAACATCAAAGGCGTTTGCGAGCCGAGCGGCATCCACTTCTCTCGGGGTTCCGCAGTGTTCTGCCTTTCCCAAATTTTTGTAGCGGAACGCGCATTCACATCCGCGCCATGCGCGATCAACTCCTTCACCATGTCGGGATGTTTCTGTGCGACTGCCCAGTGCAACGCCGTCTGTCCCTGCCAGGTCTCTTTCGCGTCTACCTTCGCGCCGTTATCGAGAAGGACTTTTGCTGCGGCAACATTTCCTGTGCGGGCTGCAGTCATGAGAGCGGTTTCGCCTTCGGTCGTCACTTCGTTCGCGTCGGCGCCGGCTTTCAGCAGCTTCTCGAGCATTGGCGCGTTGCCATTGACGCTTGCCAGGTAGAGTGGCGTGACGCCATAACGATTGGCTTTTTGAATGTCGGCACCAGCCTTGATGAGGCGATCGGCGGTGTCGAGATCGTCCGCGCGAACGGCCCAGTGCAATGCTGTCGTCCCGTCGGGTTCCGGCGAGTTTACGTCCACCTTTTGCTGGAGCAGTGACGAGACAGCGGCACGGTCCTGATTCTTAACGGCATTGACCAGGCGCAAGTCCGCGGCCTGCGCACTTATGGCCAAGCCGGCCACAAGCAATCCGGCAAAAACTGCGGCGTGTTTCACAGGTCCCCCATCAATCCGTTACTGTCGCCGAGTTTGTCCATCTTGACGCCGGCCTTGGTGAGAACCGTGAGGAGAAGGTTCGTCATCGGCGTGTGGTCCGGGTATTTGATGTGGCGTCCACCCTTGAGCGTGCCCGCGCCTCCACCGACCACAAGATTCGGCAATGGGAAGTGGTTATGCGCATTGCTGTTGCTCATATTGCTGCCGAAGATCAGGATCGTGTGATCCAGCAGGCTGCCGTCACCGTCGGGTGTCGCGGCCATCTTGTCGAGGAAGCCAGAGAATAGTCCCGTGTGGTAGGTCTGGATCTTCACATTCTTGTCCATCTTCGCAGGCTGATTCGAGTGATGGGATATTGCGTGATGCCCGTCCGATACTCCTACCTGCGGATAGGTGCGATTGCTGATCTCGCGCGCCAGCATGTAGGTCACGACCTTCGTGATGTTCGCCTGGTAAGACAACAGCATCAGGTCGTACATCAGCTTCACATGATCTTCGTACGAGTACGGAATACCGGCTGGGGCCGAAGGAATCGGAACATCAGTCACTGCGCCTTCAACGGACATCCGCTGGACACGGCGCTCGATTTCGCGAACGCTTTCAAGATAGTCGTTCATCGCGGTGCGATCCTGAGGGCCGAGCGTCTTTTCGAGATCGGCGGCTTGCTTCATGAACAGATCCAGGATGCTGCGATCTTCCTTGCTTTGTGCGACGCGCTCTGCCGTGCTTCCGCCGCGTCCAAACATACGTTCGAAGACTTTCCGGGGATTGATTTCCATCGGCAGCGGTGTTGTCGGCGTGCGCCATGAGAGAGTGTTCATGTAGATGCAGCCATAGTCACGATCGCAGGATCCGATAAGGCCGGAATGGTCTTCCGTGCCGAGTTCAAGCGAGGGAAGCAGTGTGTCCTGTCCGATCTGCTGCGCCGCGAACTGGTCGGCAGTGACTCCGGCGAAAGCATCCGTGCCCTGAGTGGCCTTGGGTCGAACGCCGCTCAGCCATGTCGTCGGGCTCAGCGAATGCACCGCACTGCTGTCGGCCGCCTGATGATGAAGGCCGCTGATGACGTTGAGGCGGTCGCGATGCTTCTCCAGCGGTTGGAGGATCGGCGTAAATTCAAAGCCTGTCCCTTCGGTCTTGGGCATCCAGCGGTCCATGATCGCGCCATGTGGGAGATAAACGAACCCGAGCCGCGACTTCGCCGCCGCTGCTGTCTGTCCCTGCGCCGTTAGTGCGGGAACCATGGAATCCAGGAACGGTAACGCCATCGTGGCCCCTGCGGCCCGCAGAAACGTCCTTCGCGAAAGGTGCTTCTTTGTGACGAACATGTATCCTCCCTACTGGGCTCTCTTCATCTGGAACGGTGCGCTCTTCACGATATTGAAAACCAGCGCCGAAAACCTGTAGTCCTGCTTCTCGGCGTCGCGGACAATACCACGGACGACCGGCATATCGTAATGCTCCAACCCTCTTCCAAGGGCATAAATCAGTAGCTTTTCCGTCATCGTATCCACGAATCGTTCGGGCTGCTTTAACAATGCCTGCCGAAGCGCCAGGGGACCGTCAACCTTCGTACCGTCGGCCAGAACACCCGATGGATCTATAGGGCCGCTCTTGTCTTTTGTCCGCCATTCGCCTGTTGCATCAAAGTTCTCGAGGGAGAAACCCAACGGGTCCATCACCGCGTGACAGCCGGCGCACGCTGGATTCTTGCGATGTTCTTCCAGAATTTCCCGAATCGGGCGTGGCTTCGCTCCCTCTTCGTTCTCCGGGAAGGGAGGGACGTTGGCCGGCGGCGCCGGCGGCGGCGTTCCCATGATGTTTTCAAGAATCCACTTGCCGCGCAAAACCGGCGAGGTTCTGTTCGGATAAGAGGTCACGGTCAGGATGCTCCCCTGGCCCAGCAGGCCGCGTCGCGCGGGATCCTTTATTGCCACGCGTCGGAACTGGCTGCCGTAGATATTCGGTATGCCGTAGTGCTGAGCAAGCCGGTCATTAACGAAGGTGTAATCCGCAGTCAGCAAATCGAGAACGTTGTGATCCTCGCGCACGATGCTCGAAAACAGCATCTCTGTTTCCTTGCGGAAAGATTGCCGGAGGTTATCGTCGAAGTCGGGGAACGTTTTGTTGTCGGGACGCGCGCTCTGAAGGTTTCTCAAATAGAGCCACTGGCCCGCGAAGTTGCTCACGAGCGCCTGAGATTTCGGATCGGCGAGCATGCGCTTGATCTGCGCATCGAGAACCGCTGGGTCCTTCAGTCTTTTTTGTTCCGCGAGAGACAACAACTCCTCATCCGGAATGCTGCTCCAGAGGAAGAACGAGAGTCTCGACGCCAATTCGAAATCCCCGAGTCGGTAGATCTGACCCTTGGTAACGCCGGCAGGATCGGGTTCGCTTCGGAACAGGAACTTTGGCGTCGCCAGCATGACGTGCAGGGCATTCTCCACTCCGGCTTCGAAGCCGCCTTTCTTCGCGCCGGTTTCGTAGAAGCCCATCAGCGCGTTGAGATCTTCCGCTGCAACCGGCCCACGATACGCGCGACGCCCGAGCGTCGAGAGAATCTTTCGCGCGCAGGCCGCCTGCTCGGCTGCCGCCGAAGGACGGCAGGTAAAGATCCGCTGACGGCTCGGCGTATCGCCAGAGCCCGTAGCCTGGATCGGTCCCGTGATATCCACGTGGTCGACCTGAGGATTTCCATTCATGTTTTGCAGGTCGTGGTCGTAGGAATGCAGCTCCAGCGGTTCCGCAGTTTCCGAAGAATTCTTTCGCAGGAACGCGACACCGATCTCGTGCGGACCGGCTTTGATCGGAATGCGCGCCCGCATGCGTGCATCGATCATGTCAGCAGCCATAGCGAAGTTGGCATCGGAGTCGCGGTTGTCGTCATCGCCACCGATAGGTCTCAGGAACACACGTTCACCGTCAACTGTGATCTCGATCTGGTGAGGCCATTCCAGGCCCTTCATGTAACCGAGAACATTCCGTAGCATGACGACGTTGATCTGGTACTCGGCGTCGAGCGGGAAGTTGTCTTTGATGAGAAGGCCGCCGCGAGTGCCGAGAGCCAGACCTTCAATATGCCGGTCCTGAGCGCGATCGGGCGGCACCCGATAGATCGTTGTGACAGGAAGAAGAGTCGGGTCGCCTACCGCGATCGCGCTGATCTTACGCGCGGCGACGAGGTACTGCTCGAGCAGCGATGGAGAAACCTTCAGGACATCCGCAATATTGTCGAAGCCATTGCTCTCATCGTCCGGCGGCAAGAGTTCTTTGACATCGATGTCAAGGTTCAGGAGATCGCGAATCGCGTTTCCGTATTCCGTGCGATTCAAACGGTGGAGCGATGCGCGGCCTGGTTCCGGGTGCGCCGCCGAAGCTTTGTCGAGCCCGCTTTCCAGCATGGAAACCATCGCATCGACCGAAGCCTGATCGGGCTTCGGTCGACCCAGGGGTGGCATCATCCCGGCTCGGAGTTTCATCACGACCTTCTCCCAGGTCGCCGCGCCTCCAGGAATATCGTTCAGATCGGCTTTGTCGAGCATCAGGCCCGCTGTTTTGACCTGCTGGTTGTGACAGCTGATGCAGTATTGATCGAGCAGCGCGCGCTGGGCCGCGGTGGGGTTTGCGGAACCCGTTTGGACTGGTTGCGAGGCACGGGGAACCCCCACCATCGCCGTCGCCAGAACCAGTAGGAAAGTCCCGACAAATGCACGCTTTCGAAATACCACTATCTTCCTCTAAATAAAGAAACTTATCACTGCTGTCAGAGCGAAAAAATGCTACCAAAAGCTTATCAATGAGGTCGGCAGGGGTCAATTGAAGATTAGGACTGGGGGACTACCCAAAGAGGGAGTCGGGGAATCTGAGATTGGAAAGTCCTGGGATCTCAAAATCGAAATTACAAGAGGGTAGATTGGACGGCCGCTCCTGTGTTTGGGGTCCAATTTGAGATCTTGTAATCTCGGTTTTGAGATCCCCGGACTTTTCAATTTCAGATTTCTGCCTCCCCCGACCTGCACACTTCCCTACTGCTCTTCACAGCCATGCCGCAACTCGAGATCTGGTAAGTGGCGCAGACCGCGGAGAGTTTGAGTGGCATGGAATCCTCCGGCCGGAATCGGTTGGAGTAGAATACACACGACCTATGCCGAAACCAACATTCGACCGACGAAGCTTTCTCGTTGCTGCTGTGCCGGGAATGGTCGTGGCGTCCGCATTTGCGCAGGCTCCGCAGCAACAGGCTATTTCTCCGGAACCCGCGCGGCGCGACTGGACGGGGCTGGAACCTGTCCGCTATCCCGATCCCGACATCATCGCGCTCGACAATCGCTTTCGCCGCTACATCATCGGGAATACCGCGATGAAGCGGCTGTACACCGGAACGCAGTGGGCTGAAGGCCCGGCGTGGAACGGAGCGGGGCGCTTTCTCATGTGGAGCGACATTCCCAACAACGTTCAGCTGCGTTGGATCGAGGACGATGGGCGGGTGACGACATTCCGAAATCCATCAGGCTATAGCAATGGCAATACGTTCGATTACGAAGGGCGTCAGCTTTCCAGTGAGCACGGCGGACGGCGGGTTGTCCGTTACGAAACGAATGGCGCAGTGACAGTCATTGCGGACAAGTTCGAGGGCAAACCGCTTAACTCTCCGAATGATCTTGTGGTTCATCCGGACGGCAGCATCTGGTTTACCGATCCGGCATACGGGATCAATGGAAACTACGAGGGCTTTCAGGCCCAGCGTGAACTGAAAGAGGCCGTGTACCGTGTCGATGGCAAGACCAAACAGATTACGAAAGTCACGGAAGAAGTGGGCAGCCCGAACGGCATCTGTTTCTCAACCGACTACAAGAAGCTTTACGTTGCCGACACCGGCGCGCCACGAGAGATTAAAGTCTGGGATCTCGATGGCGCTGCTCTTCGTAATGGAAAACGTTTCGTTCAGTTGGACATTCCCGGATCCGGCGGACCCGCGGCCGCCGACGGAATTCGTTGCGATGCGGATGGAAACATCTGGGCAGGAGCGCGGCCAGGAGTGCAAGTTATCGCGCCGAGCGGCGAGCGCATTGGAATGATTCGTTTGCCCGAGAATTGCGCGAACGTGTGTTTCGGAGGGCCGAAGCGGAATCGTTTGTTTATGACGGCGAGCCAGTCGCTGTACGCGATCTATGTGGGCACCACAGGTGCCCACATAGCCTGAGTCAGTGTCCTGCGACGACGGCTTTGTTCTTCTCGATGTGACGTTTCACAACGGCTAATCCGAAAAACACGATCCCCATTGCGTAGGCCCAAGTCATGAAATAGTGCGGCGTCCCGCCGGCCATTGCCCAGGGGCCCAGCTTGCCCGTAAGGGCATGACCAACGCGTCCGACCGCAACGGCTGTCCCCACGCCTCTGCCTCGAATTTCTGTCGGGTACACATGAGCGGCGAGAGCGTACATCGTGGTCTGCACGGCATTCATGAGGCCGCCAGTGTAGGTGATGAGAACATAGAGCGGCAGCGTGGCCATTGCATCCACTTTCATCATCGAGAGGATAACGGCTCCGACAATCGACAGCACCGTCAACGTCAACATCGATAAGCGAGATCCGAAGCGGAGAATGACAACCCCGGCAAGCAACGCCCCGGCAACTCCTCCAAGATTGAAGTACGAGAGGATGCGGTTAGCCGTAGACTGATCGATTCCCACTTCAGGGCCTGTCAGCATGGCCGGTAACCACTGGATGCACAGGTAATTTCCCATCAGGCAAAAAAAGAACGCGAACCACAGACCGATTGTGTCGCGCAGGCGGTGCCCCGCAAACACATCAGCAAAAGATCCCTGTGCCTGTGCAGCCTGAGCCGGTACTTTGTCTGGGACGAATGCGGCATCCGCCGGAATGTTGTGACCCATCTTGGCTAGCAATTGCCGGAGTTCGGGCCAGCGTTCCTTATGTTTGGCCAGATACTTTGGAGATTCCGGCAGAATCTTGAACAACACGATTCCGAGAACGATGGGGAGCAGTCCACCCAACTGCCACAGCCTCTCCCATCCAAATGTTGGGATGATTCGTGAAGCGGCGTCAGCTGCGATAAATCCGCCGAGCGGGACGCAGACGATCGTCGCCGTTACAGCGAGAGCACGCCGGTTCTGAGGAACATATTCTGAGGCAAGCACCGCGGCATTCGGCATTGCGCCGCCAAGGCCGAGACCCGCCAGAAAACGCAGAATCATCAGTGTCGTTGTATCGCCAACGAAGGAGATCGCGAGGGTCACCAGCGAAAACGCCAGCACGCTGCTCAGTAGTGCTGTCCGGCGGCCCACCTTGTCACCGAACCATCCACCGAAAAGGCCTCCGAACATCATGCCCAGTGGTCCTGCAGTCAGCACGTTCGCAAAGGCGCCGCGCGGAAGACTCCACGCCTGCATCAGCGAGGGAATTGTCGGTCCCATCAGCTGGTTGTCTACACCGTCGAGAATGATCGTGAGCGCTGTCCCGAAGATAAGGAGTTTCTGATAGCCGCTCCATTTCGACTTATCGAGCAGAGGGCCCACTTCAATCGTTGTCATCAAGGTGTCCTTTCATTTTTGTCGTGGGGGCGCGGCGATTATATCGCGCAAAAAGCGAATCGGGGCCAGATTGCCTGGCCCCGATCGTTTTTATTCGCGTTGGTGTGAGACTTACTGCTGACGGTCTTGAGGTCGCTTCAGGACAGGCGGAGCATCGGTATCGGGTTCGCGATCCGCAGGACTCGTCGAGGGTTCTCTGCTGCTTGCGCCGGGATCATCGTTCGGATTTGGTCGGCTGCCTGGTGTCCGACGCCTCAAGCTCGGCGCCTGTTCCTTCTGGGATGGCGTTTTCTGATCCTGCAGCTGAGCAAGCCGGGCTTTTACCGTGTCGAATTCCGAAGTCGTAACCAGATAGCGTTCTTTAGGCTTCAGGAAGTTCTCGATGTTCGCCTTGGTCTTGGCGACGCGAGATTCCGTTGGCGGATGCGTCGAGAACAGAGACGACATCTTCTTCTTGGCGCTTTCTCGCGCTTGCAGCTTTTCAAAGAAGCTTACGAATGCCCCTGGATCGTATCCGGCGGTATAGAGATATTGCAGCCCGAGCCAATCCGCTTCTTCCTCAGCGCTGCGATCGAACTTGAGGAAGGTCATCGGAATCAGGATGCTTGACGCCTGCTGAATTGCGGCACCAACGAGTCCACCGGTGAAGATCGAAAGTGGAATCGATGCCAGGTTGAAGGCGTTGGCGCGTCCCTGTTGCTCCGCGGCATGCCGAGCCGTCACATGGGCGATCTCATGGGCCATCACCCCTGCGAGCTCCGCCTCCTCGTCTGCCGCCAGAATCAGTCCCGTGTTGACGTAGAAAAAGCCGCCGGGCAGGGACATCGCGTTAATTTCGTCGGAGTCGATAACCTTAATCGTGAAGGGAATCTTGGAATCGGAGTTCTTGACGATGTTTTGACCGACGCGGTTGACGTATTCGTTGATCGTCGGGTCCTGAACAAGCGTGACCTGCGACTCGAGCTCTTTGGATAACTGCCGTCCCATCGCGATTTCGGTCTCCAGGTTCGGCGTCATGACGCGAAGACCAGGGCCTTTGTTGATATCTCGGTTGCCGATATTCTCGATGTCGGAGTTTCTTTTGGTGGGGTTTTTCTTCTCCGCTTCCCTGGCAGCCTTTTCTTCTTCCTTGCGCTTCTTTTCGGCTTCCTTCGCTTCCTTGTCGGCCTGTTTCTTGGCCTCAGCGTCCGCCTTGGCCTGAGCCTTTGGGTCGACGCTGGTCTGTTCCGTGGTAGTTTGAGCGAAGGCGGGTAAAGTGACTAGAAGCGAAACCGCCAGCAAAGCAATCATCAGCCTTAGTCCGTGTCTCATGGATCGTCTCCAGAGGGGTTGTCTATCCAAACCTTCAGGCCAACACCTCATCCTGTTGTACTTTGACCGGTCTGGCCGAAAAAGGATTAACCTTATTTATACCTTCTCAGGCTTGGCTGCCGCTAGTGATTAATCGCGAAAACACAGAGATCCCGTAATTGAGCTTTCCTGAAGATTCTTTGACACTTCCGCTCTGCTGTGTCATGAATATCCGCGTTCCACAGACAGGAGGAGAACGACGATGGTACGGAAAGCACTG
>Ga0068860_100002794_pt1 | contig 18152 bp, 20 predicted proteins | sample KBSSwiS32_FD_66597 | JGI IMG/M metagenome (GOLD analysis project Ga0068860, IMG submission 66597) | Switchgrass rhizosphere microbial communities from Kellogg Biological Station, Michigan, USA - KBS Switchgrass S3-2 | ecosystem: Host-associated > Plants > Roots > Rhizosphere > Soil ... | reverse complement strand
CCCCCTGAGTCCTGCAATGCCATCACCTGCGCTCGTCCTGCCATGGGGAACCCTCCCGGTCGGTGAGACCCCTAACCTATCGGAAGTCTCTTGTCTCACTCGACATTGGCAGAAAGGGGAAACCGAAGTGGCCTTGGAGGTGGGCCGCTATCAGCAGGCGCTTCTGACGGGCGGCGTGGGCGGCCTTGCGGCGAAGTCCGGTGAGCTTGGTGAGCTCGCCGCTCGCGACTTGGATTTCGGCGGATAGCCTCCGCACCTCGTCCGTGAGTCGGCGTAGCTCGTCGCGGTCGGCAGAGATTTGGGGGACGGAATCGACCGTCGATTCGAGATTGTTGACCAGGATTCCCCAGCTTTCGAGCTGATCGGCGTAAGTTCCGTGAGACATCGGCGTTCTCCTCCCGATTGGGGCGATTGCGGTGAAATTAGCGTTCCCTGGCGCAGGGAACGGTTCTCTGTCGCAGGGAATGATTCTCTGGCCCAGGGATTCTATCTCTACGCCAGGGAATGATTCCCTGGCCCAGGGAGAGATTCTCTGCCGCAGAGAATGATTCCCTGGCCTGGAGAATCGTTCCCTGGCGTAGGGAACCGTTCCCTGCGGCAGGGACGCCTTATTTCGCCGCGATGACGGCTATTTTGTCGCGATGGCGCCTCGCGCGAGGCGGGTACGGTCGTTGCGGCGGCGCTACGCCGAACGGCGGGGATTCGCGGCGGTGATCTCGCTGGGATCGGAGTCGCGCTGGGATTGGCGTCGTCGTTGCCCGCGCGATAGCATCTCCGCTCCATAAGTCCCGGCTTTCGGGCCGCTTCTACCCGCTGGCCGGGAGATCAGGAGAGCGCCTTGGATTTCGCCCTTTCGGCCGAGCAGGTTCAGATTCGGGACACCGCGCGCGAGTTTGCGCTGCGCGAGATCGACCCGATCGTCGACGAGATCGACGAGCATCAGAAGTTCCCCCTCGCAGCGATCCGGAAAGCCGGCGAGCTGGGTTTCCTGGGCGTCATCTTCCCCGAGGAGTACGGCGGCGCGGGGCTCGGCTATCTCGAATACGTGCTGGTGATCACCGAGCTGTCGAAGGTCGATCCTTCGGTGGGCATTTCGATCGCCGCCCACAACTCGCTCGGCACGAACCACATCTACAAATACGGCAACGAAGAGCAGCGCAAGCGCTGGGTGACCCCGCTCGCGAGCGGCGAGAAGATCGCCGCCTGGGGCCTCACCGAGGCGGGCGCCGGCTCGGATGCCGCCTCAGGGCGGACGACGGGAAAGAAGGTTGACGGCGGCTGGATGCTCAATGGCTCGAAGGCGTTCATCACGCACGGCTCGGTGGGCGATACCTGCGTCGTCATCGCGGTGACGCACCCCGACGCGAAGCGCGGCAGCCACATGTCGGCGTTCGTGGTCGAGAAGGGGATGGCCGGCTTCCGCCCGGGCAAGAAGGAGAACAAGCTCGGCATCCGCGCTTCGGACACGGCGGAGGTGATCCTCGAAGACTGCTTCGTGCCGGACGAGCACCTGCTGGGCGCGCCGGGCGAGGGCTTCAAACAGGCGCTGGCGATCCTCGACGGTGGGCGGATCTCGATCGCGGCTTTGGGGCTCGGCACCGCGATCGGCGCCTATGAGACGGCCTTGAAGTACGCCAAGGAGCGCGAGCAGTTCGGCAAGCCGATCGCGTCGTTCCAGGCGGTGCAGTTCCATCTCGCCGAGATGGCGACCAAGATCGCCGCGGCCGAAATTCTCACCTTCGCCGCCGCCGAGGCGAACGACCGCGGGCAGAAGTTCTCGCAGCTCGCCTCGGAGGCGAAGCTCTACGCCGGCGAGGCCGCCGTGTTCTGCTCGGAGCGCGGCGTCCAGATCCATGGCGGCTACGGCTTCATCAAGGATTACCGGGCCGAGAAGTACTACCGCGACGCGAAGATCTGCACCATCGGCGAAGGCACCAGCGAGATCCAGCGCCTGGTGATCGCCCGCGGCGTGCTCAAAGGCCACGGATGACGCCGGATTCGCCTCACCGCCCCGTGCGCGCGCGGGGTCCCGAGGATCTCGACGCCCTGATCGAACGGCTGCTTGAGCGCCAGCCCCGCTCTCTGGCGCGGGCGATCTCGCTGCTCGAAGACGGCGGACCCGATCAGCGCCAGCTGGTCGCCCGGCTCTATCCGGAGACCGGCAACGGACGCGTGGTCGGCATGACCGGTCCGCCGGGCGCGGGGAAAAGCACGCTGGTCGATCGCCTGACGCGCCACCTCCGCGCGCGGGGCGAGACGGTCGCGGTGCTCGCGGTCGATCCGACCAGTCCGTTCACCGGCGGCGCCCTGCTCGGCGACCGGATTCGCATGCAGGGGCACTACACCGACCCGGGCGTGTTCATCCGCTCGATGGCGACCCGCGGCACGATGGGCGGCCTTGCCCGCGCGACGCGCGACGCGATCGACCTGCTGGACGCCGCGGGCTTCGACTGGATTCTGGTCGAGACCGTGGGCGTCGGCCAGGACGAGGTGGACGTCGTGCGAAGCGTCGATTCGGTCGTGGTGGTGACGGTGCCGGGCCTGGGCGACGACATCCAGGCGATCAAGGCGGGCCTGATGGAGATCGCGGACGTGTTCGTGATCAACAAGGCCGACCGCGACGGCGTCGATCGCTCGCAGCGCGACCTGGAGATGATGCTCTCGCTCGGCGACCACGGCGAGTGGGTGCCACCGATCGTCCGCACGGTGGCGAGCCGCGACGAGGGACTCGACGGGGTCATCGGGGCGATCGAACGCCATCGCGAGTTTCTGGCGACCAGCGGCGCTCTCGCCGCCCGGCGGCTTTCGCACCTGCGCTTGCGGGTCGAGACGATCTTGAAGGAGCGGGTGATCGCCACCGCCGACCGGGTGGTGGGAGTTGAGCGCGCGGTCGAAGCGGGTTTCGCCGAGCGGGTCGATCCCTACCTGGTGGCGGAACGCCTGTTTCGGGGAGTGGTCGAAAGCGCCGCCGCGAACCTGGTGGCCGAGGGGGGAGAATGATCGGCAAGATCGACCACATCGGCATCGCGGTCACTTCGATCGCCGAAGCGCGCAAGATGTACGAAGCGCTCGGGCTCTCCGTCTCCGCGATCGAAGACGTGCCGCACGAAGGGGTGCGCGTGGCGTTCATCCCCTGCGGCGAAACCCAGATCGAGCTGCTCGAGCCGCTCTCCCCCGACTCGACGGTCGGCAAGTTCCTCGAAAAGCGCGGCCCCGGAGTCCATCACCTCTGCCTGGCGAGCGACGACGTCCGAGCCGACGACGCCCGCCTGCGCGAGAGGGGCTTCCAGGTCCTCCGTCCCGAGCCCACCCGCGGCGCGGGCGGCTGTTGGGTCCAGTTCGTCCACCCGAAAAGCACCGGGGGCGTGCTGCTGGAGCTGTCGGAGCCCGGGGAGGGCGGCGGGCACGGGGGCTAGGAGCCGCCGATCGGCGAGCGGGCGATCCGGAAACCGAGATCGTCTTTTCGGTAATTCGGCTCCGAGGATTTCCGGCTCCACGAAGCGCAGTTCTTGGCGTTCATGCTGAAGCTACCCCCTCGACGCACCTTGTCGACACCCGAAGGTGGGCCCTTAGGATCGATCAGAGGCTCGCCATCTGGAGAATACGGTGCGTACCAATCCGCGACCCACTCCTCCACGTTGCCGTGAATGTCGTAGAGGCCCCACCGGTTGGGATCGTACAAGCCGATCGGCGCGACCTTTTCGTAGCCATCTTCAGTATCCAGGCAGTTGGCCTGGCCCTTCAGATCTGTCTCTCTATCGCCGAAGACGAAGGCCGACGAGCTGCCCGCGCGTCCCGCGTACTCGAACTCGGCCTCCGAGAGAATGCGGTAGTGGCCTTCCGGGTCGCGCTCGTTCAGTTTCGCCACGAAGTTCTGAGCCTCGTCCCACGAAACGCTGACTATCGGCAAGTCGACGCCGGGGTTCGTCGAAGCGTCTCTTCCGGTGAGCACCGCATTGAATTGCAGGTCGGTGACCTCGTACGCTCCGACGCAAAAACTCTTCGTTATATCGACCCTGTGCGCCGGGCGTTCCTCGGTCCGATCGCCGCGCCGAGCGGGAGCGCCCATCGTGAATTCCCCGGAAGGGATCTTCACGAACGCAAAGTCGAGGCCGCGCGGCGAAGGGCAGGCGGGATCCGGAGCACGCCGCGTCAGCGAATGCGGTCGCGCGAAGTGGGTCAGCCGTTCGTAGATACGCTTGCCCTCGCGTGCTGCCAGCGCGATCCCCAGGGTAACGAGAATACCGGCGCACAGAAGAGCGATCCGGCGCCAGGGAAACTTCTGCCAAATGACCTGACCCGTCTGTGCCCGAAGGTACAGAACCGGCGACGCCCAGGCGAGGCCGAAAGCTCCGGATTGCAGAGCTTGACGACCGGCGGCGACCGATTCTTCAACAGGACAACCCTTGGTCAGCAAATGGTAGAAAACCCGGCTGAAGGTCTTGGCCGCCCGATTGCCGATCGGAGTCTGGAGAGCCAGCACGGCGGGCACGCCGGCTTCGAGGAGACGGTGGGCGAGGTTTCCCGGATCTTCGATCGATGCGCTTCGACCTCCCTCGCAGGCATTGAGGAAGACAAACCGCAGATCCTTGGCGTCGCTCAAGATCGGAGCCAGGGCGAACCCCGGAACGGCATCCGGGTGGCGAATCCTTCCGTCTTTCTCGAAGCACAAGGCTCCGTCGCCGAACTCCGAAAGGGCTTCTCCATGTCCGACGAAATGGAGGGCTTGCACCGGCGGCTCCGCCTTGAGCCGTTCCAGGAGTCCGCTAAAAGTCGGCTTCTCCAGCGGCTCGACCACGACCGAGCCCTCTCGGATCCGTGACTCCAACTCTTTTTGAAGATCCAGAAGCTCGCCGTGTGCGTCGAGATCCGCCTGCCGAAGCGGCTCAGGGAGAACAGCCAGCAATCGAAAAGGGCGCCGTGCGGGAAAAGACTCGGAGGTGTCCGAGAACTCGGGGTGGCGAACGATCGGCGTTTCGGCCGAGAGACAAAGGAAGCGTTCGCCGTCGAACAGAAGCTCCCAGGGAAGGCCGGCGAGAGAACCGGCTCGATCGAAATGGAGCCTCAGCCGTACGCTCTTCTTCGTGAAGCCTCTGCGTGCCCGAGCTTCCCGCCACTTGCCGTAGATCGGCAAAGGAAAGATGGCTCGGAAGAGGACGTGGCCGAAATCCTTGGCTTCCTCAAGGGTCTTCGCCTGGAGGGCCTCCCGGCCCCCTAAGGCTTCTGCAAGGCGCCGAGTTCTCTCGCGGAGGGATTCCGCATCCAGTTCGAACCGGGACTCCCCCGCTCCTGAGGCCCTAACGCGATAGCCGCCACCCTCCCCCTCGGCGGAGATCCACAGCTCGAAATCCTCGTAGGTGCGCATGGCGGAAGACGGGAGACTCGGCAGGAAAAGGCGGACTCGCCGCGCGAGCCGATTTCCTTCGGCTCGCGCGCCAGGCGCCCGTCCTATCTGGTTTTCCCGTGCCTAGAGGATACCCGTTCGGCCGGCAGATGCCGAGGCCGCGGGTTTCCTCTTCGGTGCGCGCTTCAAACGAAGGCCGGCGGCGGCGGGTCCGGCATGCAGCTCGGAAGAAAGAGCAGGGCATTGGTGCCGGTGGAGTCCCCTTCGATGCGCAGGAGCTTGTGCCCCTCCGTGTCGCACTCGATCACCACGTCGTGCTCCTGGCCGTGCCAGCGGACGAACAGGCTGCGCGCTCCCGATTCGAGCGCTCGGATGGCGTCGTCGTTGTCCAGACGCCAAGGGCGTCCGTCGGCTTCGCGCCCTCCGAGGCAGGCGATGCGGGCGTACGCCTCTTCACAGTTGGTCTTTGCGGCGGACAGGATCTCCAGTCGGTGCATGGCGAGCAACTCCTCGGGCCGGGAAAAAAGAGGGCCTCTTTAGACCTAACGCGAGATTCGACGGCCGCGAGGTGCAAATTTCTTCGATATCGAGCTTTGCGCATGCCGTATCCTTCTCCGGTTTGAAGGAGCATGCCGCCCGTGATTCGACCTGGCTCGATCGTTCTCGTCCATCTGGTCAACCCGACCGAAAAGTTCTGGGGAGTGCTCTACGACCTCGGCGTCGCGGGGGTGCAGCTGCGCGGCATCAGCGTCGCGAGCTTCGGTGAGTGGATGCTCCAGGCGGCATCCAAGGAGCCGCCGTCGCTCGGCCTTTCGACCATGTTCGTGCCGCTGTTCCGCATCGAACGTCTCTATCTCGACGAACCCGTGGGCGCCGTCGCGAGCTACCAGCAGAGCTTCGCCGAACGGGTAGGCATGCCGGTCGAACGCTACCTCAAACTCCACGGCGGGCTGGACGTTCACCCCGAGGCGGACGCCCACGAGATGCCTTCGTGAGGACCCGTTTGCTTTTGAAGCCGCTGACCGTACAGATGCGAACTTCCCGTTTTCAGGTATAGGCTTCAACCACCATGAGCGAAGACGATCTGCTCCAGCGCATCACGTTCAATCCGAACATTTTCGGAGGGAAGCCGATCGTCCGTGGTCGCCGCTTGGCGGTCGAGCACATCTTGGCGATGCTCGCAGCCGGCGACGACTTCGCGACCCTACTCGAGGGCTACCCGTGGCTCGAACGCGAGGATCTCCTTGCCTGCCTGGCGTACGCCCGCCGCCTCGTCGGCCACGAGCGAGTCGAGCCGCTGCTCGTCGCGTAGGGTTGTGAGAGTCCTTCTAGATTCTTGCGTCTGGGGAAAAGCGCAAGCCGAGCTGTCGGACGCAGGCCACGATGCCGAGTGGGTTGGAGGGTGGGTGCGCGACCCAGGCGACCTCGAAATTCTGGAACACTCCCGTCGCATCGGGGCGGTACTCGTGACCCTCGACAAAGATTTCGGTGAGTTGGCTGTGATTCGAGGAATCAAGCACTCTGGAATCATTCGCCTGATCGGCTTCTCGGCGCGGCAACAGGGCGCCGTCTGCCGACAGATCCTTGATCGCTATGGGGCCGAACTCTCCGAGGGCGCGCTGGTCACCGTGGAGCCGGGGCGGGTGCGAGTGCGACCGGCCTAAGCTCTTTCGACGATGCCGTCGTGAGAGCGTTTGTAGGATGTAGCGGCTTGCCGCGCCAGCCCTCACCCCCTGTCCCCCTCTCCCATCCGCACACCCGCCCGCCCGGGAGAGGGGGGACGACGGCGAAGCGGCTCGCCAGAACAGGGTCTCTTTGGGGTGGCGCGGGTGGTGGCTCCCCTCTCCCGGGAGGGTGGGTGTGCGGATGGGAGAGGGGCCGGGGGTGAGGGCTACACGCCCTGCCGCGACCGCGCGATCCGGTGGGCGAGGACCGCGGCGCCGTAACCGTTGTCGATGTTGCAGACTCCGATTCCGGGGGCGCACGCGTTCAGCATGGTGAGGAGCGGTGCCAAGCCGTGGAACGCGGCGCCGTAGCCGACCGAGGTGGGGACCGCGACTACGGGTGCCGAGGTGAGGCTCGCGACCACCGTGGGGAGCGCGCCGTCCATGCCGGCTACGGCGATCACCACCGCGGCTTTGCGGATCTCGGGCAGTTGGGAGAGCAGGCGATGAAGGCCGGCGACCCCCACGTCGTAGGAGGTCTCGACCGGGCAGCCGAACCAGCGGGCGCAGACGGCGGCCTCTTCCGCGACCGGCAGATCGGACGTTCCGGCGGCGAGCACCGCGACCGTTCCTGCCACCGTTTCGACCGGGCCGCCGACCGTGAGCACCCGGGCGCGCTCATGGTAGACGGCGTTCGGCAGATCGGCGAAGAGCGCCTCGGCGGCCGGGGCGGCCAGCCGGGTCACCAGCAGCCGGCCGTGCGCTTCGACGAAGCGGGCGGCGATCTTCCGCAGATCTTCGGGCGTCTTCCCCTCCGCGTAGACCGCTTCCGGCAGGCCGTTCCGGATCTCGCGATGGAAATCCAACCGGGCGAAGCCGAGATCGGCGTAGGGCAGCTCGGCGAGCTGTTCGAGCGCCGCGGCGGGAGTGGCCGTGCCGGCCGCCACCTCGGCGAGCAGGGCGGAGAGCTGGTCGCGGTTCACGCGGCGGGGATCTCGCCGGAACCGACCGAGGTGGAGGGCGGAGCGTCCGCGCCGCCGCGACGATAGCCCGCGGGGTCGAAGCTCACCCGAGCGAAGCCAAGCCCGCGGAGCGGGGTTTCCAGCTCCGGCCAGAGGTCGGCGAGGCGCGCCACCTCGTCGGCCGCCACTTCGACCCGGGCGCCGTCGGCCTCATGGCGCACGCGGACGACCCGGAACCCTTCGCGCGCCACGATCTCCTCCGCCGCTTCGATGCGCTTGAGCTTGCCGAGGGTGACCAGCTGGCCGTGAGGAATGCGCGAGGAGAGGCAGGCGTTCGCCGGCCGGTCCCAGGCGGAAAGGCCCAGCTCCTTGGCGAGCGCGCGGGTGGTCGCTTTGTCGATCCCGTGCTCGAACAGCGGCGAGTAGACCGCCCGCTCGCGGATCGCGCGGAGGCCCGGCCGGTCGGGACCGGGGTCCGACGCGTTCGTGCCGTCGCATACCGTGGCGTACCCGCGCGAGGCGGCCAAGGCGAGCATCGCGTCCATGCGCATCCCTTGGCAGACGTAGCAGCGGTGGCTCGGATTGGCGACGAACTCCGGATCGTCCAGCTCGCTGTAGGTGACCGTTTCGTGCCGGATGCCGATCTCCGCCGCCTGAGCCCGCGCGTGGTCGAGCTCGGCGCCCGCGAGCGTCTCGGCCGCAGCGGTGACGGCCAAAGCTCGGTCTCCCACGGCGCGAAACGCCAGGGCGGCGACCAGAGCGGAATCAACCCCGCCCGAGTAGGCAACGAGAATCGATTCGCGGGCCGCAAGATCGGCGACAAGGGCTGCGAGCTGGGGATTCAAATCGGCGTTCCTCACGGGAAAAGATGCTAGCACGGGGCACGCCGGGGCCTGGGTGCGCGGGCGTCTCGCCCGCATCTTGGCGGGCCAGAGGCCCGCGCACCCGGGAAAGATAAGATCACCTCATGAAATCCGCCCGCGCCCGCGCGATTTGGGCTCTGCCGCTCGCCCTTTTGGGGTTTGTCGCCTGCGGCGGCGAGAAACCGGCCGCTCATACCGCCCGGTCCGGTGCGCCGGCCGGCGTACCCGTGGCCCCTTCCGACGCCCCGGTCGAGCGGATCGCCGCGGCCTCCGCCGGCCGGCCGGCCGGGTATCTCGGCGTCCTCGTGTCGCGCCAATCAACGTCGGTCGCCGCGGCGGCGGGTGGGCGGTTGGAGGCGGTCTTCGTCCGCCCGGGCGATCGCCTGGAGAAGGGGGCGCCGATCGCGCGGCTCGATGCCGCGTCGCTCGCCCGAGAGCTCGATCAGATGCGCGCGTCGCTCAGCGAGGCGCAGGCGGCGGAACGGCAGGCGACCCTGGCGCTCGCCGATGCCGAAAGCCGCCAGAAGCGGCGCCTGTCGATTCCGGAGTCGTTTTCGAAAGAAGACCTGGCGCAGGCCGAGATCCAGAAACAGCAGGCCGAAGCGGCGCTCGAATCCGCCCGCGCCCGGGTTTCCGGCGAACGCGCCCGGGTGCGGATGACCCAGATCGCCGTAGGCGAGAGCGAGATCCGCGCGCCGTTTTCCGGCACCGTGGCCGAGCGCTTCCTCGATCCCGGGGCGACCGTCGGGGCCGGTACGCCGATCGTCCGGCTGGTGAGCGAAGGGGGACTGATGGTCCGTTTCGCGGTGCCGCCGGCCGAGGCGAAGAGCCTGCGACTCGACGCGCCGATCGTCGCTTCGGCCGCCGATTTGGGCGACCTGCGCGGCACCATCGAGCGGATCTCGCCGGAGATCGATCCCGCGTCGCGGATGATCTTCGTCGAGGCCTGGCTCGATAGCGCGAGCTCTTCGGTCCAGCCCGGGGCGGTGGTGCGGGTGCGGCGGGGGTAGGCGAACCGCCCCCGCCGTCGATCACCCCACCCGTTTGCCGGTCACCACCAATCCCGGATCCCAGACCGTGAGGGTCGCGGCGGGAGTCTCGGACGAAAAGCGCAAGCGAACCGCTTCGGCTCCCGCGGGAGAAAACGCCCGCTCGCCGCGGTGGGCGAGACCTCGCGGCGTGCCGTCCGCCCGGCGCACCGCGAGGCTCTTTCCCGCGGCGCTCATCTGGGCCATTTCGACCACCAGGACGTCCTGCTTGCCCGGGCCGAACACGTAGCTGCCGAGCAAGGCGTCGCGGTCGGCATCGGCGAGGGGCAGAAGTGCAAGTTTCGGGTCGGCATCGCCGAGCGCTTCGAGATAGCGCAGCACGGGGAGCGCCCGCTCGCCGCCGGCTTTCGCATGGGAAAGCAGGGTGATCCCGTGCGGGCCGGTAATCTTCTGCGCCCCGGGCACGGCGGCGATCCAGGCTTTGACCACTTCCAAATGCCCGAGCATGGTCGCCGAAAACAGATCGGGGCGCGCTCCGTGGGCGATCAACAGCTCGGCGATCTCCCGGTTGCCGACATGAGACGCCGCTCCGAGCGCGCTCTCAAAGTCGCCATACCCCCAGTCCCACGTCGCCCGAGCGAGCGCCGGCCGGGCTTCCACCAGCTCTCGCACCCGGGCGACATTGCCGTGGGAGACGCCGACCATCTCGCGCACCAGCTCCGCCGGTTCGGCCGGGAAGGTGTCGGGCACGGGTGAAGGGATCGGTTGAGACGGGCTCGCCGGCTCGGCGGAAAATCCCGGGCGGGCGAGAAGAAGGGTCGAGCCGGCGGCGAGCAGATGGCGGCGGGAGAATGGGGAAAGGGGCATGGTTGGGATCCTCCGAAGGGGTGAATCGTTCGAAGGCAAAGTACGGCTTGGGGATGTGGGTGGCGATCGATTCGAGGTGAGGAAGGGGTGAGGATGTGGGCAGGGTCTCCCGACAGGAGCTTTTTCCCTGGGACCGCCGAGCACCAGCTCGGCCGTTGGAGCGATCTTCGCCGCTGCGGGTGCCGAGCTGGTGCTCGGCGGTCCCGGGAAAAGCTCCCGGCTTCCGACAGGCTACAATCCGGCACCGATGTTCGCTTCCTCTACGACCCCGCACCGCTTGCCGCTTCCACTCCTGATTCCGCTGATTGCTCTGCTCGCCGGCTGCCCGCGCGAGCGCCCGCCGGAACGGCCGGCGCTGGCCGGGGCGGCGAAGGGGTGGAACGTCTTGCTGCTGTCGGTCGACACGCTGCGCGCCGATCGGATGGGCAGTTACGGCTACCGCCCCAAGAGGCCCGGTCCGGAAAACAGCCCGCGGATGGACCGGTTGATCGGCGAGGGCGTCCGCTTCGACGGCGCGGACGCGCAGCGGGCCGCCACCTGGCCTTCGCTCGCGACCGTCCTTTCGGGACTCTACCCGTCGGGGCATGGCGTGCTCGAAAACGGCTATGGCTTCCCGGACGGGCTGCCGACCCTGCCGATCGAGCTCAAAGGTTCGGGCTACCAGACCGGCGCGTTCCTTTCCAACATGTGCAAGGCGAACCATCAGGGGTGGGACGCGTTCGCCTGCACCGGCGGCGAGGACGGCAAGACGGTCGAGCGGGCGATCGATTGGGGGCGCTCGCGCGAGGGCAAGCAGCCGTTCCTGCTCTGGGTCCACCTGTTCGGCGCCCACGGGCCGTATTACAACGGCGGCGACCTCGCGGCGCGGGTGCTCGATCCGGGATACGACGGGCCGCTCGGCACGAAGCGCTGGCAGCTCGACCGGGTCCACCTGGAAAAGTTGGCGCTCTCCCCCCGCGATCTCACCCATCTCGACGCGATCTACGACGCCGCGGTGATCGGCAGCGACCGCCACGTGGGCACTTTGCTTGATGGCCTGCGCGCGGCGGGCAAGCTCGAACGGACGTTGATCGTCCTGCTCGCCGATCACGGCGAGGAGCTGTACCAGCACAACCGGTATCTCTACCACTCCTGTTCGGTCTACCAGGACACGCTGCACGTGCCGTTCGCGATCGTCGCCCCCGGCCTGGTGCCGGCCGGCGCGAGCGTGCCGCAGCGGGTCGAATTGGCGGACGTGGCGCCGACGATCTACGCCCTGCTGGGAGTAGCGCCGCCCGCCGAGCACGGCCGCTCCCTCGTGCCCTACCTCGAACGGCCGGGAGCGGGGGGCGCCGGCAAGCCGGCGTTTTCGGAGTATGGGCTGGGCCCCATCCGGACGATTCACGAGGGGCGCTTCAAGCTGATCTGGAACCCGCAGGAGTATCAGCCGGTCTGCATCCCGAACGCTCCGCCGGGGCATTATCCGATCGCGCCCGCCGAGCTGTACGACCTGGAGAAAGACCCCGGCGAGCGGACCAACCTCGCCTTGGAAGATCCGGCCAGGGTCCGCGAGCTGGCCCGCCATCTCGACCAGCGTTTCGCGGGGCTTCCTGGTACCGGCAAGGCGAAACGCCAGGAGATTTCGCCCGAGCAGAAGAAGAGGCTCGAAGCGCTCGGCTACGCGGTGCCGTAAAGCAGAGGCTCGTCCGAGTCTTCCCGGTTTCCCCAGCCCTCACCCCCTTCCCCCTCTCCCAACCGACTTCCGCGAATTGACCCCCTCCGGGGCGGGTGCTACCATCCGCCGGCCTTGCCGCGGGCGGTTTTCCGACGCCTGCCTACCGCCAAATTTCTCTTCAATTCCTGATTTCAATCGGTCCCCGGGGAGACTCTCCACGATCATGGATGCCAAGCAAAAAATCGTCGTCGCGGGCGCCGGAGGGATGGGCAGCGCGGTCGGCTTGCTGCTGCGCGAGTTGGGAGATTTCGAAGTCGACCTTTGGATCGGCGACGTCGATCTGGCGCGGGCGAAAGCGGCCGCCGCGTGGATCGGCGACGGATCGAACCGACCCGGCGCGGTCGAGCCTTTCCTGCTGCCGGAAATCGGATCGAGCCCGGAGCTGGAGACGATCCTCGACGGCGGCGACGCCCTGCTCGACTGCCTGCCGGGGGCGGAGGCGCCGCGCATGGCGCGCTTCGCGCGTGAGCGGCATCTGCATTACGCGAACCTGACCGAATACGTCAGCGAGACGGACCAGGTTGTAGAGATCGCGCGCGGCGCCGATACCGGCTTCGTGCTTCAGACGGGGATCGCCCCGGGCTACGTCAACATTCTCGGCCACGGCCTGTTTTTGGACTTCTGCCGCGACCATGGCGTTGCGGCGGTCGATTCGATCGAAATGCGGGTGGGCGCGCTCACGCCGCATGCCCCCTCTCCCCACTGCTACGGCTTCACCTGGAGCTCGATCGGCGTCGCCACCGAATACGTCAAGCCGGCGATCGCGGTGCGCAACTTCGCGACCACCCAGCTGCCGTCGCTCTCCGAGAGGCGCAACCTGCTGCTCGGCGGCATCGTGTACGAAGAGGCTCTAACCTCCGGCGGCGCCGCCGACCTGCCGCGCGCGCTCGCCGGCCGGGTGCGCGACCTGGACTACAAGACCCTTCGCTATCCGGGGCATTACGCCTGGGTGGAGGCGCAGCTCAAAGAGTGTCCGGCGGGAGAAGATCCGGCGCAGTTCCTTCACCACCGGATGCTCGAACAAGTACCGCACAACGACGGCAACGATCTCGTGCTGGTCTACGCCGCCGTCCAGGGAAAAAACTCCAAAGGAGTTTTGCACCGCAAGGAGATCGCCTACCGGGTCGGCCCGATGCAGATCGGCGCCCGGCGGCTTAAAGCGATCCAGACCACGACCACCTCGGCGCTCGCCGAGTCGGTGCGCCTGCTGCTCCAGCCCAACGGCCCGCGCGGCGTCTGCTTCCAAAGCCAGATCGACCGCGCGACCTTCGCCGCCGGGCCGTTCATCGGTTCGGTCTACCGGGGTGCGGAGATCTGATCCGGCGACCATGCCGCAAGTCTCACGAGGCTTCCGAGCTTGCGGGCTTTGAGATAGTAAGTGTCGTCGGCGGTCACCAGGGCACAGCCGGATTCGAGGGCGACGGCGTGGTAGAGGGTGTCGAAAAGGTGATGTCCGAGATCGACGGCGATTCGACTCGCCAGCCGGTAGACCGCCACATCCGAACGGACGGGAAGCTCCAAGGCATCGAGCAGCGCCACCGAAGCTTCCACCGTCTCGGGGCTCAAACGAGCGATAACCGCCGCGACCTCGGCGAGCCAATGGGGCGGCTGCACCGGAAAGACATGGCCGTCCCGGATTGCATCGAGAAGCGACAGGGCCTGGGGCGCATTCTCTTCACGCCCCGTATTGGCGAAGACCCATTTGACGATTACGCTGGCATCTACGACCAACTTCACGGTCGGCCCTGGCGCCGCGCACGGGTGATCGCAGCGGTGGTCACCCTAGGCTGGCGTTGCCGGAGGTCGAGCAGCGCGTCAATTGCCTGAGCGCGGCGATGCAGGCGACGACGTTCCTCGACCGCGTCCTTCATGAGCTGGGCGATGATCGCGCTCTTGTTCTCTCCCGCAAAAGCCTCTTGAAAGGCCTCCTTGACCTCTTTGGGAACGCTGAAGTTGATCGTCGCGATTGCCATGGAAAAATCTCCTTGTCGAAATCTTCGACAAGAGTGACTCTAACAGAAACACCGACGATTGGAGCAGGCAGGGGATGCTCTTTGGCTCGGGTAGCGACCGAAGGCTCGCCGTCGTCTCGGGCTTTCAGCTCCCTATCGACTGCTCCCGCCAGACCGACCAGGCCATCCAGACGTTGCCCGCGAACAGGGTGAGTGCCAGCACCAGGAGCGGGGCGCCGTTAGGCCAGAGGGCGGCGAAGCCGCCGATCTGGTAGATCAGGCCGTAGCGGCGAAACGGCGCGAACGAGATGCCGCCCAGAATGTAGAACGAGTGGCCGAGCAGGAGCAGCCAGACGCCCGGAACGGCCCAGGCGGCGTTCTGCCAGAACAGCAGGCCTGAGAGCAGGACGGCGACGAACGAGAGGTTCCCTTGGGCGCGGAGAGCCCAGCGCGCGAGGCCGCTCGCCGGCGCGCTTTGGCCTGCCTTCCTGATCGCGACGAATTCGACCGCGCCGCCGACCAAGATCGCGATCGACCAGAGGAACAGCACGCCGCGCGGGCCGTAGAGCGCAAGAGCCGCGGGGGTCAAGAACGCCGCGGCGGGGAGGATCAGCGCCCAGGAGGCCCAGGTCCAAAACGCCCTCAGGAATGGCTTCGACGCGGCGAGGAATCGCTCGCGAACCGGTTCGAGATCGTCGCTCTCGGCTTTCGCTTTGGCGCTCGCGAACAGCGGATCGTATTCGGAAGCCATCGGCCGCGCGTCTAACCTTCCGACAGCGCGGCGCGCACCGGCGGCAGCTCCGCGGGTTCGGTGTCATGAAGCTTTGAGACGTCGATCGAGATCGTGCCGTCGGGCGTCGGCGGGTTGAACAGGTTGGCGAAACGGGCGCCCCAGATCATCTCGTCTGCTGTGTACGAGGAGCGGGTGAGAACCGTCTGCGAGAACGTTTCGTCGAACGCCTGGATCAAGATCAGCAGCTCGGTGTTGGCCTCTTCGATCTGGTCGCGGGTGAGTCCCCACAGCGGGCTCGTCTCGTCGATCGGATGGACCAGGGTCCAGGAGAGCGGGAAGAACTCGACGTGGTCACGCTCCAGCTTGAGCGGCAGGAACTCGCGCCCTCCTCCCGCCGGACCTTCTCGGAAGCGGCCGAGGATCACCTTCGCTTCGACCTGGATCAGCTGGTTGGAGCGGCTGTTCGCGATCCGGAACATGAGCCCCGTGCCGTCGCGAAACGGCGCAATGAGCGCCCGGTCGCTGAACAGGATGCACGCTCCCGGGCGGGCGAAACGCGAAAAGACCAGGCCGGTCACGAGGGTCAGGCTGAGCAGCCCGGCGAGCGATTCCAAGGTCACGAGCCAGTGCGCCATGAGGGAGTGCGGGCTGGTCGCGCCATAGCCGATGGTGGCGAAGGTCTGGACGCTGAAGAAGAAATCCTGGAGATACAGGTCGAGCGCGCCGGGCGAATGGTCGATCCCGATCAGGGCGTCGGGACCGCACGCCAGATAGGCGAAACCGAACAGCGCGTTGATCCCGAGATAGGTGGCGAGCACCAGCGCCAAGAAGCGGGGCCAGCTGGCGGTGAGCAGGAAGTGGTAGGGGGAGAGCGAGCGCCAGAACCCCAGCCCCTCGCGCACGACGTTGAAGCTGCCGTCCCGGTTGAGCAGCCGCTGCTGGCTCTCGCGCGAGACCACGGCGCCGAACCCGAGGTCGCGGTTCGGGTCGTGGGGCGTGTCGACCCCCGCCCCGACTGCCGCGGTAGATGCCGAGCCCGCGCCCGGTCCGCCGTTCTTCTTGCGTCCGATCATTCCCCATAGCGTAGCAGCGCCGCGAAGGTATGCTCCAACCTGTCGTGCCGCTCGAATCCGCCGAAGCCCTGATTCTTACCGTCTCGGATCTCCAGGATCGCGATCGGATCGTCGCGTTCCTCACCCGCGAGCACGGCAAGAAGAAGGGGGTGGCGAAGGGCTCCCGGGCGCGCCACAGCCGATTTGCCGGACAGCTCCAGCCGCTTGGCAAGGCGGCGATCACCTGGTTTCAAAAAGACGGGGGCGACCTGGTGCGGATCTCGTCGGTCGAGCTGATCCGCCCGGCGGGCAAGCTGCTCGAAGACCTGGACGACATCCTGCTCGGCTCCTACCTCGCCGAGCACCTGATCGAGTTCGCGCAGGAGGACGAGCCGAGCGAACCGCTCTTCCGGCTGCTCGACGCGACGCTCGAAGCGCTGCTCGGGGGCGTCGATCGCGACGCGGTCGCGCGCTATTTCGAGGCCTGGGTGCTGCGTCTGGCGGGGATTTTCCCCGCGCCGCGCGACTGCCCGGAATGCGGCGGCGACCTCACGATCAAGGGGGCGGTCCTGCCGCGCGGAGGCGACGGCCTGCTGTGCCCCGATTGCGGCGGCCGGGAAGGGCGCGCTCTGCAAACGCTGCTGCCGGCCACGATCGAATTCCTGCTGCGGATCGGCCGCGTCGGCCCGGCTCTCGCGGCCGATCCCCCGCCCGGCGAAAGGGTCCTGCGCCAGGTCGAAGCGCTCTGCGCCGAGGTGCGCTGCGGATTCCTCCAGCACGAGCTGAAGAGCCGGCTGGTGCTCGAACAGATTCGGGGCCGGTAGGGGATGCCTCGCGGTGAACTCGGGGCACCCCTAGCCTCCCCAGGCCGTTGGCCTGGGCTAACGGGACACGGCCCTTCAGGCCGTAAGAGCGTCGGCGAAGGACTCTTGCCATTCCTGCCGGCGATGTTGCTTGCCCTGTTTGCCGGGTACGCCGGGACGTTTGTCGGGGCGGCTACGGCCGGCGGGGCGATTATCGGCCACCTGGCGATTGGGCTGGCGGTGCTGATGTTAGCCGGTCGCTCGGGAGCGCTGGCCGATCCTCTCGCATTGGGGCCGACCGGCCGTTATTTGCCGGTCGCGCTGGGGATCTCGGCTCTGGCGAGTTTGTTCGCCTCTCCGGTGCCGCGGGCGGGGCGCGCGGGGATCGTGGTGGCGATTCTGATCGTGCTGCTGGTTCCGGTGGTCGCGCGGGCGTTTGCCGCGGACCGGGAGCGGGCGACGGCCGCGATTTCGGTGGTCGTGGGGCTGGTCGCGGCCTACGCTTTGGTCGCTTGGCTGTCCGGTGTTTCGGCTCGGCCTTCCCTGCCGCTCGGTCACCATGGACTGCTCGCCTGCTGGCTGGTGCTACTGCTGCCGCTCGCATCGTTCCCGGCGGTCTCAAGCCCAGAGGGACGGGCTGCCCGCTGGAAGATCGGGCTCGGAATCGGCGCGGCATTCCTCGGAATCCTGGCGCTCGTCGCTTCCCGTTCGGCGGCCGGGCTCGTGGCGGTCGCCGTCGAGGCGGGTGTCGCGACCTTCTGGGTTCGCGACCGGCGGGCGCGCCGCGCCCTGGTTTTCGCGGCCTTGGCGTTTGCGCTCGCGCTCGTGCCGCGCGCTTGGTCGATCCTTGCCGGTCGCGACCCGTCGGCCGCGGCGCGGCAGGTCTACCTGAAGGCGGGGCTCTCCGGTTGGGCCGCGCGGCCGCTGCTCGGCTGGGGGCCGGGGTCGACCCCTTGGACGATCGCGCCTTTCCTCGTACCGATTCCGGGGGCGAACCCTCCCGGCGAGGCGGTGGGCGACCTGCATGCCCTGCCGCTCACGGTCGGCTACGAGCTGGGCGGCACGGGGCTGATCCTGGCGCTTGGGCTGGCCTTCGCCTTCGGCCGCGAGCGCGTTCGAGAGGAGAGCGCGACGCCCGACCCGCTGCGCCGGGCGGGCCTGCTCGGCCTGCTCGGCGGAGGGGTTGGCGCGCTCGCCTCCGGCGCCTGG
>Ga0068860_100002793_pt1 | contig 18154 bp, 20 predicted proteins | sample KBSSwiS32_FD_66597 | JGI IMG/M metagenome (GOLD analysis project Ga0068860, IMG submission 66597) | Switchgrass rhizosphere microbial communities from Kellogg Biological Station, Michigan, USA - KBS Switchgrass S3-2 | ecosystem: Host-associated > Plants > Roots > Rhizosphere > Soil ... | reverse complement strand
CGGGGTCTTGAATACGGTAATGCCATTTCGATCATTTTTATCCCAGGCCTTTTCATCTTTCAACTGATCAACATATTCGTTAATCTTTATTAACACCGCGGGGGCATCGATCAATCGCTGGCCTTCGGGCCGGTTGATTGTTGCATTATTTGTTTTTACAGACATATTATTATTTTTAACTATGAAAAATTAAAGCGGATCATGTTTCTTCGCTTTCAGGTAACCCGTATTAAACTTGTTCACCGGTGGATGTAAATTGGTTTTATCTGCAGCCTGACTGCCGGGAGCAGTCATCTTAATTACTTTTACTTTAGCGGGCGGCCGTAGCGATTTTTTCCGGACTACAGCAAGTCTTGCCCTCCTGTTTTTTTCTATCGGTTGGTGCTCGATCAACATAGATTTCATGGATTTATACCCTTGCAACCTGTCGAAAAAATATGCCGGGTTTTTGTAAGGGTATGTTAACCAGCCGTGAAGCCGGATCCCTGCATTTTGTGGAAAGTTTTCCACGGGCAATTTTTTATCTTCATTCAGCCCAAACAGCAAGGTTAAATATGTATGAATGCGGCTTGTAAATTGATCAAATAAATGCTGAGGGGTTTTATCGGTTTCTTGTGTGCGACAAAAAACAATCAGCCATTGCTGTAGTAAATTTATAAAATAGCTCCGTTTCAAAGCTGTGTAGGATCAGCAGAGTAAAAAATAATCATCCTGCAGTGAAAAACTTATTAAATTATTACCGGCAGGACTGCTCATTGGCAACTTATTTTTCCAAAAATTTATGGTGTGTTTTTTTCTTCCTGCTTCTGCTAATTATAACTTCCTTTGTGTTCTGCTTTTATATTGATATACGACTCCGCAATAGCACGCAATAATATAAACTATTGTTCGCCGCCTATACTGGCAATTGCTTTTTTCATATCGATTCCTCTGCCCAGCACCGGTTTAAATAAATCCCCCTCCGCTTTAATTCGATCCACTGCATTAAAAATGCTGAAATCGCTCATCTGCAATCCTTTTTTTACTTCTTCCCAGTGCAGCGGCATCGACACCGTTGCGCCGGGTTTGGGCCGGAGTGAGTAAGGCGCGGAAATAGTAGCCTGGGGCCGGTTCTGTAAAAAATCAATATACATTTTTCCTTTCCTGTCTTTTACCGCTCTTTCAATACTGGTAAAAGAAGGAATTTCGTCGTGTACCATTTTTGCAATCAGCCGCGCAAATTCCTTTGATTGTTCGTAACTATATTTTGCACCCAGGGGAATATAAATATGCATGCCGGTAGAACCACTGGTCTTGGGATAGCCGGCGATCCCCATCTGATCCAATATATCATGTGTAACGTTTGCGGCCTCGACTACACGCTCAAAACTGTTTTTTGCCGGATCGAGATCAATAATGCACCAGTCGGGGTAATTTTCTTTTTCTACGCGGCTATGCCAGGGGTTCATTTCTATACAACCCAATGATGCCATGTATAAAAGGCTGGCCTCATCTTTTGCCACCAGGTAATTGCGATCGCGGTTGTCTGCATCGCTGTGATACAAAAAAGTTTCTATCCATTCCGGCGCTTTACCGGTGACATCTTTAAAATAAAAACTTTCACCATTGATGCCATCGGGGTGGCGGTTCATCGATTGCGGCCTGTTCTTCAGGTAAGGTAAAATATAGGGCGCCACCTGGTAATAGTAATTGAGCATATCGCGCTTGGTGATTTTTTCCTTCGGCCAGTACAGTTTGCTCAGGTTGGTAAATTTCAGTTCATGCCCGTTTATTTTTTTTACCTGTGTTTCCTCGGTTGGGTTCAGCAATGATTTTCTTTCTTTTTTATTTGCAGGCTTTACCAGGGCCCGACCCGACCTGGTGCTACTATTCTTTTTTGCTTTTGCTGTTTGCTTTGTCGGTATTGCTTTTTCCATAATAACCTGTTTTGCATCTTTATCGGTACGCATCCCTTCGAAAGACGGATGACGCATTACACCGTCACTGGTCATTTCTGCAAAACTTACCTCGCATACCAGTTCAGGTTTAAGCCAGGTGGCCACGGCATGGGGCGGGTTGGGCCGGAAGCGGGACGGCTTATTGATATCGGGCAGTTCTTCAAACGGCGGCGTTTTTCTGACCAATGGTTTAAACAGCTTCATCATCTCAAGCTGGGTTTTATCGTTGAAGCCGGTACCAATTTTGCCGGTATAGTGAAGCCTGCCCCTGTCGAAAACACCCACCAGCAGTGCGCTGAATTGTTTGCTGGTATCTTCGTTGCGTGTATAGCCGCCAATCACCATTTCCTGGCGTTTGCTGGCCTTAATTTTCAGCCAGTCGTCAGAGCGCTGACCAGGCTGATAAATGCTGTCGGCTTTTTTAGCGATAATTCCTTCGAGACCCATTTTTTTGGCCGCCTCAAAAAAATCCAGCCCTGATTCTTCAAATACATCGCTGATTTTAATAATATCGTTGACCGGTGCAAGGCTGAGCAGGATAGTTTTGCGATCGCGTAGCGGCAAATCGATAAGGCTTTTGCCATTCAGCCATAAAATATCAAATAGGTAATAGTATAGATCGCCATCCGCTTCGCTGCGCCAGTTCTGCAAAGCGCCAAAATTGGAAATACCGTTTTCGCTGGCTACCACAATCTCTCCATCAACGACGGCGTCTATTTTCCATTGCCGCAATGCATCGGTAACGGGGTAAAATTTTTCATTGAATGATTTATTATTGCGCGATACCAACTGAACCCTTCCGTTCTTGATCAAAGCTACTGCCCGGTAGCCGTCCCATTTCACCTCGTACAACCACCCTTCCTGTTCAAAAGGTTTATCTACAAGTGTTGCCAGCATGGGTTTCATGGTTTTAGGAAACGCCCTTGCTGGAGCATCGGCCAACAGTGCTGATGCTTTACTGTTACCGGCTGGTTTGTTTTTTGCGGATGCTGCCGTTGATACTTTCTTGCTTATCGCAGGGGCTTTTTTCCCGGCAGCATTCCTTGCTATTGCTGCTTTTACATTTTTTCTTTTGCTCAGGGCGATTTCTTTTTTACTTCGTGTGCCGCTTTCTTTTACCCGCTGTGTGCCATAAAAATTTTTCGACGTTTTTTCCACCTGTGCCAGCGTTTTTTTGGAAACCACGGATTTGTCTTTTTTAGTAATATCATTCACCGAGGCGTATTGATCTTTTACTTTAAACAGCAACCAGCCATTTTCGCCGCGGCCATAAGCTTTCACGAGCGCATACTCTCCTTTTAATTTTTTGCCCTTCAGGATAAATTTTAGTTTACCGATGCGGAGCTGACGGAGCATTTCTTTGTTCTGCTTTTTTTTATCGACGCCATCAAAATCGGCCGGCTCATAAAAACCTTCGTCCCAAATAATTACGGTGCCGGCACCATAGCCACTGGGAATGATCCCTTCAAAACTGCGGTAATCGTATGGATGATCTTCTACCATCATCGCCAGCCGCTTAATATCCGGGTCGGTAGATGGGCCTTTGGGCACTGCCCAGCTTTTTAATACGCCTTCCATTTCCAGCCTGAAATCATAATGCAGGTGCGAGGCATCGTGTTTTTGTACCACGAATCGTAGTTTGCTGCCAATGGCTTTTCCACCCGTGGGCTCGGGAGACTCTTTAAAATTTCGTTTGGTTTTGTATTTGGCCAGATCCATACTTGCTATTTAACTATCGTTGTTATGACAATTAAGATGCCACAGCAGAAAAATAGCGACCGGTAGCATGTTCCTTGCGCATAGTCGAATTGCAAAGATATTGCACGAAAGAAGCAAAGAAAAGTAAGATGCAAAGCCGGCGCAGTTCTCTGCACCGTGCTGTCTTTGCGTTAGACAATCAGTTGGAAAGATATATCGCATCTAAAGAAGCAAAGAAAAATAAAATGTGAAGTACGCGCAGATTTTTGCCACATTGCATTTTTGCGCGAAGTACTGGCGCGAAAATATCCGCAAACAAATAATGCTGCGCTGTCCTGACTCAGGATTTATTTTCCAATTCCGCTACATTAATTGTCTCAAGTGGGAGGTCTGCAGGTCCGCCAATTACTTTTCCCGTACAATCATAACGGGCTCCGTGGCAGGGGCAGTCCCATGAATGCTCGGCTCCGTTCCAGGCGACTTCGCATTTCAGGTGCGTACAAACCGGATTAACGGCGTGCAGGTTTCCCTTTTCGTCTTTATAAAGACCTATTTTTTTTCCTTCGTATCGAACAATCCGCGCTTCTCCCGGTGCAAGATCTGCCAATTCAATAAGCTTGTCGGCAGAAAATAATTTACCGGCATAATTGCTGATTACACCCGTATTGTGTGTAATAAAATTGCTGAAGCCTGCTATTGGTTTTATCCGGTTAGGATCCAGTAATTCAATGAGCGGGTTTTCCTGTTTTAAAAGAATATCGGATAGTACCCGGGCAGCTACCTGGCTATAGGTCATTCCATTGCCACCATAACCCGTTGCCACGTATATATGTTGCGGATGACCCGGCAATTGGCCAATATATGGCAGGCCGTCTGCGGGCTCAAAATATTGCGAAGACCATTTATAGGCAATTTCTTTTACTTTAAAATTTTCGCGGATGGTGGCTTCCAATCTGGTAAAAAAATAATCCGTGTTCCCTTCCGTTCCGGTTTTGTGATCCTTTCCCCCGGCTATCAGGTAGGTTTGCCCGTTTACGATCTGCGAGCGATAATAATGATAAGGGTCCACCATATCGTAAGCCAGATCTTCGGGGTAATTGTTGTCTTCCAGGATTACCGCCATAGCATAGCTGCGATAGGGAATGCAGCGCAGGTGCAGCAGGTTAACACCAGGAGGTACATGTGTTGCATAGATAATATCAGTAGCCTGGTACCTGCCCTGGCTGCTGGTAATTTCCAGTTTGTGATCGTTTTTTACCTCGGTTATACGGCAATTTTGCCGGATGATGCCTCCTGCATTTTCGTAGGCTTTTGCCAGGCCATAAACATATTGTACAGGATTGAATTTTGCCTGGTTGCCCGCTTTCATTATTTTACTGAATGGCATGGGGAAGCGATACTGGTCTGTATATTGCACATCAAGTCCTGCGCGGGCTGAAGCTTCGAATATTTCCTGCAGTTCTTTTTCCTGTTCATCATTCTGCGCAAACAAATAAGCGGAAGCCTCTTCAAAATCGCAATTGATAGCATGTTTTTTTATATTCAGGCGGATTAGATTCAGTGCTCCGGCTGCTGCATCGGCTATCAGTTTAGCGGCCTCTTTATTGAATTTTTTTTCGATCGTTGGATAAGGCGTGTCCAGCAAAGTGTTGAGGTGGGCTGTGGTGCCGCCGGTGGTACCAAAACAAAGATTCCGTGCTTCCAGCAGCAGGCATTTTTTTCCTGCTTCCTGCAATAGCAATGCAGTACTGAGCCCTGTAATGCCGCCGCCGGCAATAACAACATCAAACAATTGATTTTCCATTCGCGTTGTCGTACTCCTGAAAGGTGTGGCGGCATCCTGCCAAAGGCTGGTGGTATAGCCATCTCTCTTAATCATAAAAAGCAATTGTAATTGTGAATGAATGTTGTTTCCCATCCTGCGAAAGTGCCGGCGACAATTCCGTAGGTTCGCAATCCATAGCATCGTTAAAACAAAATAGCCAGGACTAACCCGGCTATTTGTTTCAATATGATTTATTCTGTTTCTTCGCCGCCTTCTAATTCTGCTTCCCAATTGATATTGTTTTCTGCGATATCAGTGAGGCCGGCATCAGTTTGTTTTTCTTCTTCCAGTGTTTGTTGTAAAATACCTGCAGCGTCGTCATAGCCCATTACTTTGGCCAGTTGAACCAGCGAGCCATAGGTGGCAATTTCATAATGTTCCACTTTCTGGGCGGCCATGATAATGCCTACATCACGGGTCATGCTGCCTTCTGCTGTTTCTTCCACAATACTATCGCCTTCCTTAACAAGACCTTCCATCGCCTCGCATTTTTTGGCCTGTGCTTTTATACCGATGATCTCAAAAACCTGTTCCAGGCGTGTTACATGTTCTTCTGTTTGTGCCAGGTGATCTTCAATGGCATTTTTTAATTCATTTGTAGTAGCCGCCTTCTGCATCTTTGGAAGCGTCTTGGTTAATTGCTTCTCTGCCCAGTAAATATCTTTCAGCGAATCGGCAAAGTATTTATCAAGTTGAGAATTGCCTTGGGCCGGAGATGGATTTTTTGAAGTAGCGGTTTTCTTTGCGGGTGTTTTTGTGTTTGGCATAACAAATTCATTTTTTGGTATGAGGAATATTTATTGCCTTTGAAATGACACCAAATGGCATGCCCGGAAATTGCAGGGCCGATACAATTTAATGAAGAGGTTCGGCCCTGTATATTGCATAAGCGCATAGCCGTTTTAAACCTGTAGAATATATATAATGGTTTTGATCAGCTCCCCAATTGCTATGGTATAGTACTTGTTCATGAAGTGTATATTTTATCATACAATTACATTTTATGAGTATCGCTTTCCCCATCATCTCCTGGGCCAATGGAACAAATATTTATGAAGTGAATGTACGGCAATACACTACCGAAGGCACCCTGCAGGCTTTTATCAAACATATTCCCCGGCTGAATGCCATGGGTATTGATATACTGTGGCTGATGCCTGTTACACCTATCAGCGTGGAAAAGCTACAGGGTACATACGGTAGTTACTATGCAGCCAGCTCTTATACTGAAATTGACCCGTCATACGGAACCGCAGCAGACTTTACAACATTAATTAATACGGCACACGCACTTGGAATGAAAGTGATTATTGATTGGGTGGCTAACCATACCGGGTACAACCACCAGTGGACGGTTCAATATCCTGAATGGTACGGTAAAGATGAGAAGGGCAACTTCAGTGAATTGTACGGCTGGGTAGATGTGATTGATCTGAATTACGAGGTACCGGAATTGCGTAAAGAAATGATTCGATCCATGCAGCACTGGGTAAAGGAATTTAATATCGATGGATTCCGTTGCGATATGGCGCGCACTGTGCCCATTGATTTTTGGGTAGAAGCCCGGGGCGAATGCGATGCAGTGAAAAATTAAAAATCAGTAATTAATAATTAAACGGCATACAATTTTGAATAGCTAACCTATGCCATCGTCTGTCATTGCCAATATGATCTATGATGCTGCCTCTTCCACCTTGCGCATCGTATTTGTTTCTGGTGCCGTATATGAATACCTCCGTGTTCCTGCAACCATTTACAATGCTATGAAGACTGCCAAGTCAAAAGGTACTTATCTCAATAGGCATATTAAACCCAATTATTCGTTCAAAAAAATCAGGGAATAGATCCTATTGCCTGCAATTTATTATATGTCTTATTATGCGTATGCTGTGGAAATAGATACACAAATGACGTTGAGATGAGCAGGGCCGCAAGCCTGCGTTTGGCTGGCACGAATATTTCTGCACCTACAAAAAAATTATTATGAAAATGAAATTAATGCCGCTCGCGGCCGCAACAGTGCTGCTTTTTGCGTGCAACAATAGTCAATCGAAGGACAGTGTAGATAAAGCAGATTCGGCCAATGCAGCTAAATTAGATTCATCCGGGGTAAAAACAGATTCAACATCAACAAGTGCAGCACAGCCTGCCATCAAGACAGATGAAACCACCACCAACTTCCTGGTAAAGGCAGCTAACGGGGGCCTGGCGGAAGTAAAGTTGGCGCAATTGGCGAAAGACAAAGGATCCGCGGCCGCGGTGAAAGAATTTGCCGATATGATGATAACGGATCATGGCGCAGCCAACGATAAGGTGAAACAGTTGGCAGGCGCCAGAAATGTGACCCTGCCTGCGGAGCCGGACGCAGAACACCAGAAAAAAGCAGATGACTTAAGCAAGAAAACAGGAAAAGATTTTGATAAAGCCTATGTAGATGCCATGATAAAAGGTCACAAAGAAACAGTTGATATGTTTAAAACTGCTTCCACCAAAGTGACGGATGCGGAGGTAAAAGCATTTATAGATAACACCATTCCAACGATTGAACATCACCTGCAGCGTATTCAGGAAATAAAAAAAGGGATGAAATAATACACACTCACCCGTTACTTTGAATAAATCCTGCCCCATCGGCAGGATTTATTGTTAAGGGGTAACACAAGCGGTTGAATGTGCAACCATGGCAGGTATTTTGTGAAATGCTTATTGAAAAACAGGTAAGGTTGCCTGTTAGAATATTTACAACTCGTTAAAATCTGTATTATGGCAAAGTATTCCAAAGCCGCAGGTAAAAAAGTTGAAAAAGTAATGAAAGAGAAAAAGAAGGGCACACTGAAAAGCGGCCGAAGTGGAAAAAAAGTAACCAGCCGCAAACAAGCGATTGCCATTGGTCTTTCCGAGGCAAGAAAAAAGGGAGCGAAAGTACCGCCAAAGAAAAAAGCTGCGTCCCGGAAAAAAGCCGCTCCAAAGAAAAGAGCCGCTGCAAAAAAGAAATCGGGTGCCAGGAAAACGGTTCGCAAGTCAAAATAAACGCAGCCGGTCTGCATATTTGGTAAGTCCATTGCATTCTCCCCAATGGTAGTGGACTTTTTTCCCCAAGCCGGCTTAATAACCACCTGAACAGGGCATTCATTTTTGTGGTACTCATTTTGAAATAATTTGTTAAAACCATAAACATGCAGACCAACCATTCACTTTTGCGGACAAAAATAATGAGTATAGGAACGGCGCTTTTCTTCTGTGAAGACAAGGTGCTGCCTTTTCCAGCGTACATCATTACTGCATTAAAGGTGGATGAGGAAGGCAATATATGGTTCTTTATCAGCCGCAATTGGAATAAAACCGTCATTTACGATCGCCGGGTGGCTGCCAACCTGGAGTTTTACAAGAAAGGCTATCCATTTTCTATCACCGTGAAAGGTAAAGCCTCCCTAGTAAATGATCGGAAAATGACACAGCAGTTTATGCAGGATCTGCTGGGAAAAAGTGTTCCTGTGAAAGAAGAGGCGATAGCGGCTTTATTACTCGTAAAAGTAAATATAGAACATACAGACATTAAGGAGCTGGTTGCACACAAAGCCGTTAATCCATTCCGCAACCTGTTTGCAGGAATAAAAAACTGGCGCTATCCAACCCAGCCCCAGTTACAACCTTCTTTGTGATTATCCTGTTGCAACCATGGTTGAAATATAGCCGGTATAAATTTGTTAAGGGTGAAATTGATTCAAAGAAGTCATTATCCGCAGCACTATGCACCGCAGCCAGTTCAATTTATTTGATAAAGCCCAGTGATTTTATGGCAGGTTCTTCTTAGCCTGATGCTGTTCCCTGATTCCTTTTTCCGTGTGCTTCTTCAGCTCGCTCATATATTCGGCCTCGTCTATAGAATGTGACTGCTGCAGCGTTACTTCGTGCTTGGCCAACTCACTAAGCCGGGAATAATATTTTTGGATAATCTTCAATTCTTCTTCCGGAATATTTTCAATATCTACCAACCGGTTACTGGCAAATTCATGTGCAGCTACCAATTCATTTAATTTTAACTGGATGGCAAGCGAGTCTTTGTTTTGGGCCTTTTGTATCAGGAAGACCATCAGGAAGGTAATAATGGTAGTGCCGGTATTAATAACCAGTTGCCAGGTTTCTGAATAATGAAATACAGGACCGGTAGCTGCCCATACCAATACCAGCATAAACGCAGAAATAAAGGCACTTGTAGAACCGGTTATTTTGGTAACCCTTATGGCAAATCTTTCTGAAAACGTCAATTTCTTTTCGATAGTGTCTTTTTTCATGACTATAATTTAATGCGTTAAGCGATAGCAGTTCAACAATTGTACTGCAGTCAGGCGATTGTTCATCGCTTTCGCCTGTTCAATTTCCATGGATTCAAAAGCTATAAAAATACTGGTAATCAGCCGCGCAAGTTCCCAGGCTGCGGGAGCCAGCAACGATTCACCAAAATCGTTCAGGTCAAAATCTCTATTGAAGTTGGCTATCCTGGGGGGAAATGTCTTCCATAGCGATCGCCTTATTTTTTAGCACGGGCTACCAGGAAAAGAATCAGCGCAATAAAACCTATTACTGCCAGCACACCTACCCATACACCGGCTTTAAATATATCGGCGATGGCCTGGCAACTGCTCAGCGATAAAAGGCTAATGAAAAGAACGATCATTGCAAGATTGAGTTTCATAACGGTTTATTTAACATTGAGGAATAAAATATAAAACATCTTGTATTGTAAAGGGATTATCTTAAGCAGTAGAATATCATGCCATTTATATAAACCGATGGCATTAACAAAAGCGCATGCAGTTATTTTCTTTCTTGAACAAATAACCAACGGATGATTTGAAGCGTTACCGTATATATTTGTAGAATCCTTTCCTCACGGTGTGTAAGCAACTACAGTTCACTGCTGACAGTAACCTGAACCGGCCGTAGCACTGATAGACGATAATCAGCCTGACACAGGCGGCAACAAATCAATGAAAGCAGCATATAGGGTACCGGCACAATTGTTTTATGTATTCAGGTAAACAACAACGGGCCCGCAATTAATTGCGCGCCCGTTGAAATTCAAAAAATGAATTAATTTTCTGAGCTCACCCAGCTTTTTGCTTTATCCAGTTCCGCCAGCGAAAAACCCTTGCTTTCTCCAGGTACAACAGGGCTGATGATATCAGTTATTTTTTCTACTCCTTTCTGGTCGCTCACGATAGCCATTTTTTTCCATTTGGATAAATGTTTAACGCCCACCAATGCATCTTTCATCCAGGCACCCGGAGTAAAATTGCTTACATCTGTGTTCAGCACCAGCAGAAAATGAATATGCCCGTGTTGCTTTACAATTTTGTCTACCTCGGGTATTACAACTGTTTCATAGTCCTCTTTGGTTACTTTGCCGCTGGCGGTAAACCCGGCAACATAGTCGGGAACACCTGCTAATTTTTGTATCATATTCAAATGTTTGAGTGTAAAAGATGGTTAAACAGGTCATAAAAGCATGCCAATACCATCCTTTAAGGACCGATCGCCATATAATGGCCGCCTGCCGCCGTATAAGATTAATTGAAGGAACATGGCATATTTATTTCAGGTATATGATTGCCGTAAACACGAACATTCAGGCTGGCGGGTTGTTTATTCTACTGAAGCGGCAGGAACTAAAATATTGTTGATCTAAACGATTTCTATATGAGTAAAGAAAAAAGTAAAAATACAGGCAAAAAAAATACAGACAAAACAACCGCTCCGGGCAATAACAGCGATTTGGAAGGAAACGACAAAGCGCCCGGTGAGGAACAGGGCAAAGCGGAAAAGGTTACACTAAATGATTTGAAAGGAAAGACAAATGATGGTGATCCTTCACTTGAAAAAGATCAACCGTTGGAACAGTAAAAGCTGTGTCGTACCCGTCGGCGAAAAAAAGAGATTCTTTTTTATGAACCTTTATTCTCCTTATGCCTGGCAGGGAAAAATATCGTAAGCAGGTTACCAATATAGAAAATCAGTGGGCCAACTACCGGTCGAACCATTTTTTAAATGATGGTGCTTTTTCACGGCTTACGTCAACCTGCACTTTCAACGGCGGCTTTAATGTAACAGTGAGTTTTTGATTATCGTGGGGCTGAATGGTTTGTACAGCGTCTATGTGCACAATGAATTGCCGGTTGGCACGGTAAAACATTCTTGGGTCCAGCAGTTCTTCAATATCTTCCATGGTGGTAAAGTCAAGAATATGTTTTTCACCGCTGAAGGTGTAGATATAATGGATATTTTCTTTCATAAAGCAGGCAATATCTTTCGTATTGACCGGCATCCATTTGCGGTGATGGTTTACAATAAACTTTTCTTTATATACTTGCTGTGCCGGTTGTGGTAGCGCCAGCTTTTGTATCAGCAGGTTGATATCGGCCGGAAAGGCGGATTTGCTTTCCACAATGGTCCTGCATTTATCGATGGCCTTTTTCAACTCATCGTCATCGATGGGCTTCAGTAAATAATCCACACCGTTTACCTTAAATGCACGAATGGCATAATCATCGTAGGCGGTAGTGAATATAACGGGCGAATGAGGCTTGTATTCCTCGAATATTTCAAAACTAACGCCATCGCTCAGTTGTATATCCATAAAAAACAGATCTGGTTCTGCATTGGCGGAAAGCCATTGTTTGGCCTGGCGCACACCGGATAAAACAGCCAGCACTTCTACATCTTCTGCGGCCAGCTTTATTTTATTTTGCAGTTCCTCTGCAATAATGCTTTCGTCTTCAATAATAATTGCTTTCATATCAATGGAATTTTTACAATAAAAGAATCCTCGTTCTCAATAATTATCACCGGCTTGCCACTGAGGTAGTGGTACAACGACTGCAGGTTGGTAAGACCCTGCCGGTTGCTGGTTTCCACAAATTTTTTCTTCTGCAGGTTGTTTTGAATAACGACATGATCGCCCTCTATGGAAATATGTACGACCAGCGGCCTTGAAATATCTACGATATTGTGTTTGATGGCGTTTTCAATCAGGTTCTGGAATGTTACCGGTGCAATTTTCCGGTGCAGGTATTCCTCTTCGATATCCATATTGACCTGCAGGCCTTCTTTAAACCTGGTTTGCTGTAATTGGGTGTAGATGTCTGCCAGTTTAATTTCCTCTGCAAGTGATACGGTTTCGTTGTCGCGGCTTTTCAGGATATAGCGGTAAATTTTCGACATCCTGTCAAGAAACTGCCTTGCATGCTGTGGATTGGAAGCAATCAACCCGCTTAAAGATGTGAGTGAATTGAAGAGGAAATGGGGATTTAACTGCTGTTTTAAACTTTCATACATGACGAGGGCCTTTTCTTTTTCCAGCGAACTGGCCTTCGACTGCAGGCTGAACACTTTTTCTTTCTGTACAATGCGGTATTTGTATACAGCCATCAGCAGTGCGGCCACCAGCAAAACCAGTAATAAGCGAAACCACCAGGTTTTGTAAAAAACGGTAGCCAGGCGGATGCTGATTGTTTTTTCCGGCACATTCCAATTGTTGAAATCAGTAGAGGTTTTATAATGAAAGATGTAATCGCCACCCGGTACATTCGTATAGTTTACCGTGCGTCCTTTTGAGTACACCCATTCCTTATCAAACGGCTCCAACTGGTGCGCATACCAGGTTTCTCTCGGGTTACCGTAATTCAGGGCTATCATATCAAGCGAGAAGAAATTTTCATCGGCACCCAGTGAAATATCTTTCCGGTCTTCAAAATTGATCAGGGTAAGCTGTTCTTTGCCATATACTTTAAACGAAGCGATATAAAAGCCGGAGATGTGGTTCTTGTCTGTGTATTCGGCGGGATTAAACTGTACAAACCCCCTGAGCGTAGGATATATAAAGTCGCCATTCTTCATCCGGAAGGCAGACTGGTAGTTAAAGTCTACAGAAGGTAGTCCGTCACTCATATCAAAAGCGGTAAAAGATTTCCTGGATGCATCCAGCATATACAGGCGCCGGCTACCAGTCAGCCATAACCGATTCTTGTCGTCAGTGATAAGGCAGGCTGTTTTTTCTGAAAACTGACCATTGCCCCGCAGGTATTGTGTAATACGGTCTTGCTTTTCATCCAGCGCGTTCAGCCCTTCCAGCGTGGCGGCCCATATAATGCCTGTCTTATCTTCTGTTATTGAAGTAACATGATTATCGCTCAATGTATGCGGACCATCGTTTGTTTTTGTCCAATACCTGGTTTTGCGTGCCGCAGGGTCATACATTAGTAAACCTTTCGAATAGAAACCAAACCATATCCGCTGCCGGCTGTCCTCATACATGGAAACGGTATTGTTTCCCGCAAAATCACGCAGAACGGAATCCAGCCGCAAGTCTTCCATCGTATGTGTATGGCTGTTATACCTGTAAATACCGTTCCTTGTTCCAAGCCAGACATTGTTATCGTGGTCTTTCAGCATAGACCAGTAAAAAGAAACAGGCACTCCGTCTTTTTCTCCGAGAAATTCCATTTTGCCGGAGCTTTTGTTGTAGCGATTCAGGCCATTACCGGTGCCAATCCATATCCAGTTGCCATCACATACAACCGATCGGACTGAATTATAAGGCAATGCATTACTCTTATCATTTGTATGCTGGAAAATGGTGAAGGTATTCTTTGCCGGAACATATTTGGCAATACCTTTTCCGGTACCCAGCCAGAGATTGCCTTCATCATCTTCACCCGCGGCCCTGCACCAATAATCAGGCAGGGAAGGCGATTGGTTGTATGACGGCTGAATAGAACGAAAAAAAGTTTTATCGGGATGAAAATAATTAACGCCCGACACCTCGGTACCAATCCACATATAGCCCTGCCTGTCCTGGAACAGGTAATTGGTCAGGTTATCGCTGATGCTGGTCACCTGCAACGGGTCATGCCGGTAAGGTATAAATGTATGTGTGCTGGCATCATACAGGCAAATGCCATAGTTGGAAGTGGCTATCCAAAATCGTTGCCTGTTATCTATAAAAATGGCAACAACCCGGTTATCGGTAAAATCTGTATTGGCAAGTGTAAACTGTTCGCTGATAGTATAGGTTTTGAAAGCTGAGTCTGTCTTCAGCAGGCGGAGACCGTTATCGCCATAACTTAGCCATATATTGCCCATGCTGTCTGAAGCAATCCTGCTGATGAATGCATTCTTTAAGGATTCAGACAATAGTTTTTCTGAATGACCGGTTTTGGTATTATATTTTACCAGGCCCGTATCTGTACCTATATACAACTGTCCATTGCTGCCAACACTAAAATCGTTTACGCCCGTGCTTAACAGTTTTGCCGCGTCACCGCTGCTATTGTTTTTTAACCAGGTAAAAGCGCCGGTTTGTACATTGAATAAAACCAATCCGGTTGTGGTGGCAAGGTAGATGCTGTTGTTGCCGGCTGGTAGCATTTTATAGGCTGATATACTGTTGCTGCCGGGTTGTAGTATAAAATGATTGCTGAAATAATCGTAGCGGTAAATGCCTTTTGGTTGCGCTATCCAGAGATTACCTGCCTGGTCTGGCAGCACAGCGGCCACATAATTGTCCTGCAAAGAGAACGAATCGCCCACTGCGTGCTGAAAGACTTTCACATCGTAACCGTTGAACCGGTTAAGCCCATTGGCAGTACCGATCCATATATAGCCGTATTTATCCTGCACAATATTTCTGACGGCCGGATCGCTTAACCCATTGGAGGTACCCAGTTGATGAAAATTAAACGAAGGCGCCTGTGCTTTTGCCGGCGATGCCGGGATACAGAACAGCAACACCCCGGTTATTTGTACAGCCTTTTTGAAATAGCGTCTCAAAAACATGTTCTGAAAGTACCAAAAAAGACAGGCATTGCAATGCATGTAAAAGATAAGCGGCCGGCTTTCCCGCGGAAGCGTGGTAAAATTGCAGTGAAGCGTTTTTTACGCGATCATTTTATCAGGAGGCACTTGCTTCAATCATGATAGCCGATAACATTTTATAGCAACTGGCCCATGATTCTTTCACTTCCTCGTTCCAGTCGGCACCCAAACCCTGCTCAAGGGTCCATAACAATGTATCGCCTACTATGGAATAGTGTGCAACTTTAACGCCATAGCCTGCGTGCCGTATTCCCAACTGCCGGATATCTTCTGTTAGCTCATGGAACTGCTGCAACCGACCTACGATCGCGCTCAGCATATCAACAAGCTTTTTGTATTGGCTGTGCATGTCCTGCCTGAACATTTTTCTCGCAGCGGGCAATTCGGTAAAAAGTTTGCTGTAAAATACATCTCCAATAATTTCGGGTTTGATGTCCCTGAATAGTTTCCACGTTTTCTGTACCAGTATTACCTGCTGCTGCGTCATGTATGGGCTTTAAATGTAAGCAATATAAATATCTGTATCATCTGTTCATGTTTTAGGCCAATTGTATATCTGTAGTGCTGAATGAAGCCATGATAATAAGAATAATTACAAAATACAAACTGGTTGCTTTCATACTTTTTTTATACTTGTTTATGCTAACAATAATAAACCGGTTCCTGGTTATAAGTTTTTGATGCATTCATGAGCGCTTCGGCCAGGGTGATATAGCAGTTCAACCATGCCTGTTCAATGTCGCGGTTCCATTTTTCGCCAAGGCAGATTGCAATGATGTCCAATAAGGATCTACCGGCACGTATAAACTGTTCGTCGTGCACAGTATAGTGTATATGCCGGCGGCTGAAATTTTCCACTTCATGAATGATGCAGGTTGGTTTATGCAATTTGCGGATAATATAACTTACCAGCGCCAGCAGTTTGCGTGAAGGCTCTTTCAGGTGTTGTTGCGAAACATTCTCGGCCAGTTCGGGCACTATATCTGTGAGTTGTTGGTATAATAATGACCCGGCTGTTCCCGCACTCGTTTCTGCCACCATTTTCCAGGAAGCCTGTACCAGTTCAATTTGTGTTTCTGTCATGGCATTTTTTTACAAAGATGGGTCGCCCCCGGCGGCCAAAAAAAACAGGTTGACTGAATAGTGGTAAACCCGTTATGAACCGTATGAGAATGGTTGCAGGGTGTATGGATGCGGGCGATGGTTGCCGGTATCGCGTAGCAGGCTTCTGCCGATAGGATGCTGCTGCCCGGGATAATACAGTGCCTTCGCACAAATCACTTCCAGCATGTTTTTCCCCACTTCATCAGCGAATAACCACCGTTAATGCTATTTCACTATGCCGGTATTTTTTACCGGTTCATATTTGTGTTTTCATAACAGTAAACCTTTATCAAACGTAAATCAAGCAACATGAAACCAGTACACAGCTTCATCTGTAATTCCGTGGCAGCCCTTGCAGGGCGAATTATGCTTTATTCTTACCAATTGTATATAGCTGCCTTTCATAAACGCAGTAGCTATACCGATATGCTTAACCGCCTTCCTGTTAAAAGAGAAGTCATTTTGTTGAAAAGCCGGCAAAGAGCTGCTGTTTGCAATCTTAATTAACCACTAAAACAATCAATATGACGAATGTAAAAACGACCATTGATGAATGGGAAGTAAAAGACCTGGAAGACAATTCCAGCATTAGCGTATATGTATCTCACCATACGGAAATGGGAAATAAATCGTTGCCAGGTTTGCAGGTCGTGTGTGCAGGAAGGATAGTTAATTATGAACCCCTGCATGTGGAACGCTGGTTGTATGCCGCAAAAAAAAGCAACCAAACGGAATACCTGCTGGAAGACGGTTCGTGGACTGTTTATGACGATACTTATATTAAACAGTTCCTGGTGAGTGGTCAGCCGCTGAAAGCCAGGGTTGAAATAAAAGTGCGCAGCAAAGAAAAGCCGCTCATCAAAGAGTATGCATTGCCCTTTTCGGCGGAAGAATAGTACGCCGTTTTTCAAAGAACCTTATCAACAGAAACAAAATGGGATTTTTATCTTTTTTAAAAAGCAGGCAGAATGACAAACATATTTCTCCGCAACCACCGATCTTGGAAATACCCGCGGCCAATGCCAATACAGCCCAACTGGTAACTGGCCTGCTGCAGGTAGACAAAGGAAAGCGGGACGAGCCATGGCGGTTGGCTTTTCACCAGCACGTTCAAACGGCCAGTTTTGAATGTGGCGAACCACATATCATGACAGGACCCGGCGGTTTTTCTTTTTTTGTTTTGAAAACACCTGAACAGGGGCGTTCCTTTGAAGCCATCTGTATCCACGACCTGAAGGGTTTTCTGCTGGAAAAAGGGCTGGGGGTTGCTATCAACCCTACTGATACAGGTGCCGAATGGCTGTTTTCTTATGGCGATATTGTAAACCTTCACATCAACAATGGTTTTATAATGGATACGGCGACTGCGGATATTCAGCATATTGAAATGACCAAACGGGTGGAAGTAATAAAGAAAGGTGAAGATATTATGCTGGCGCAACCATCCGGCAAATACCTGCCTGCGCCTGCAAGAACGGCCATTAAAAAATGCTTGCACGAAAAGGGTATCAAAGCCCCGAAAATACTGCTGCTGTGCCGCAAAAAAGACGGGCGGATGATAGAGGAACTGGCCTTTAATATTTATCCGGCCGATTTCCCTTCCGTTCAACAACGCGATGAAGCAATGCAGGCCATCGCCTGGTTTTTGCCTTCTCATTATTCGGTTGTTTCATTTCATGAAGCCGGCTGGATGACAAAATATTTTGAACCACTGTAG
>Ga0068860_100002791_pt1 | contig 18162 bp, 12 predicted proteins | sample KBSSwiS32_FD_66597 | JGI IMG/M metagenome (GOLD analysis project Ga0068860, IMG submission 66597) | Switchgrass rhizosphere microbial communities from Kellogg Biological Station, Michigan, USA - KBS Switchgrass S3-2 | ecosystem: Host-associated > Plants > Roots > Rhizosphere > Soil ... | reverse complement strand
GTTCCGGGCTTTTTGCCATTCCTGCGCTGCGCTTACCCGAGCGAGCTCGGTCCGCTCCGCTCCGGAATGACAAAGCCCCCACAAAGTGGGGGCTTGCTATCTCGTTCGTCGGGAAGACAGGATTCGAACCTGCGACCCCCTGGTCCCAAACCAGGTGCGCTACCGGCCTGCGCTACTTCCCGATCCTATACCCGCTCAACGGGTAATGGCTGGCAAAAGTAGGCATTTTCCCCCGAAAACCCTCATAAATTCCACCAATAATTGAATTTCAGCACCAATGCCCGGCTCCTCACCGAGAACGGGGTGGATAAATAGTTATCCGTATACACCAGGAACAGGTCGGAGGCAGGCTTATACCTCCACTGCAGCCGGGTATTCAAATTCATATTATGTATCTGCTGGTTATACTGAATATACGTGGTGAAAAAGAACGTATTGGTCATTGTCACATCTATCCGGGGTCCCACCAGCCAGAAATACTGCACCCCCCATGGCTGTGGCAGCGACAGCCTGTTATAGGAAAAATTCATCGTCATATTTACATACGGCTGGATCCTGTATCCCACATCCCCGCTCAGCGTCAGCTTAACCCCATCGGCATAGTATCCTCCATACCGCAATGAAGCATCGTAGGTCAGCAGCGCCTGCGGCTTGCTAACATAGTCAAAGCCCGCGGTCTGCCAGTTATGCCGGCTGCCCTTAGCCAAAAGGGCGGTGCCCGTATTGGTAGGGTCAAAAGGGGCCAGCAATTCCACATAATCATGGATCAATACCCCCGACAAGGTGCTTTTATTCCTGAAAGTAGCCAGCCAGGTAAAGCTCGTCTCATCATCCGTATGATGAAATGCTCCATTATAATAATAATTTGACACCACCTGCGGGCCATAACTGAGCACGGCTCCCCCATGGGGAAAGAACAGGTAAGATAAAGTAGGGTTCACCTTGAAATAACCTTGCCTGGGCACATATCCCACTTCCGCATTGAAATTGCTGCCGGTATACTCATACTGTGTCCCGATGACCCAGTGCCGGTCCGTATATTGTAAGTTGCCCGCATGGACATAGTCGTCTCCACGCTTACCAGGGCTGAATGATTTTATCAGCAACGCCTTACCCGTCCAATAATTGTTGGAAGAAGCCAGGTTGAATTCCAGCCCGAGATTACGATTGTACAATGAATAAACAGGATGTGAGGTGTCCTTGCCCGGCTGGTAATGCAGCGATTGCTTATTGATAAAAAGGAAGCCGATATTACTGCGCGCGAAGACCCGCCGTTGCAAAGCTACAACGGCAAAATTCTGCTGGGGCAGTCCGACGGAATCCACTGAGCCGGTCTGCATATCCATGACACCGATGCGCCAGTTACGATCCAATTTGCCGCTGAGACGCCCTCCAAACTCGATGGGTGCACCCAGCCCGATCCTCCGCGAGAAAAAGGGGCGGATGGAAGGATAGCCGAAATTGGTAAAATGATCCCCATTCTCCAGGAAGAACTGTCTTTTCTCTGGATAGAACAGCTCAAATCTGCTGAGGTCTGTTACCTGCTTGTCTACATCCACCTGCGAAAAGTCGGGGTTCACGGTCAGATCCAGGTTCAATGAAGAGGTCACCGCCACCTTCATATCACCTCCGATCTCTTTTTTATAGACTACAGGCCCATGTCCTGTATAATCCCTGGAAGCGCCCCCCAACATATAAGGGATGATAGAAATATTCGGACCCGGCGGGGGCGGCGGCGCATCCCAAACCAATATGCCGGTATAGGCCAGCGAAGCCGTGGGGAATTGACGCGGCACCGGAGCCCACGCAGATTTTTCCGTAGTCTTCAGATCGTTCCGGCTAAAGTTGATACCCCAGCGGGTGACGTCTTTTTTGTAACGCAGCGTCTTAAAAGGGATCGCCATCTCCAATACCCATCTGTCTTCAAATCGCCTAACCACAGAGCTCCATTTATTGTCCCAGCTAAGGTCTACCTTGCCCCCTTCGTACATGAGCCCATCCCATTGACCGCCGGCAGCATTGGTGCCAAAGCTGAAGCCATTCGTCTGGTCCTCGAAGGTGTCCATAAAGAATATGAAATTGTCATTCTTCAGAAAAGCAAAATCTCTCCGCAGCGACTCCACCATATCAGGACCGTGTATTCCATTGTAACACTCCGCTGCCAGGTAGAGATACCGGTCGTCGTAGGTCATCCGGACTTCGGTCCGCACATGAGCGCAATCGAGATCCATCGGCAGCACCATAAAGAAGTCGCCCGCCCTGTCTGCCTCCTGCCAGGCAGTCTCATTAAGAAATCCATCGATAATAATGGGTGTGGCCGCCCGCCGGATATGCAGCTCAAAGCCGGCATTCTTCTTTTGCCCAAAGCCGGGCGTATGGGAACAAAAAAACAGTAAGATGGTCAGACAATGGAAAGCGAACATTCTAGGCATCACATCTGAAAATACAGCTATTTCGCGATACAATCCTTTCTCCTGACTTTCTTAGTGGATCATCTGGCGCTCATTGGACCGGCTGTCCCAGCCGAAGTCTCACACTGTCTGTCGACCCGAAGAGTCTTCTCACTCCGCCCGCAAAGACTTCACCGGATTGTTCAACGCGGTCTTGATAGTCTGAAAGCCGATGGTCAGGAAGGTGATCACCAGCGCCGCCACTCCCGCCAGCACAAACATCCACCAGCTGATATTCGTATGATAGGCATAATCCTGCAACCACTTACTCATTGCCAGCCAGGCCAGGGGTGTAGCGATCAGCAACGATAAGAACACCAATGCCAGGAATTCGCCCGACAACAGACGGAACACGGACCCTACACTGGCCCCCAGCACCTTCCGTATCCCTATCTCCTTCGTACGCTGCTCGGCCGTGAACATGGCCAGGCCGAGCAATCCCAGACAGGAAATGATGATGGCCAGAGCCGCAAACCAGTTGGAGAGCCGGGCTGCCATCAGCTCACTCTTGTATAGCTTGTCGTATTCCTCGTCCGAGAACTGGTAGGTGAAAGGAAATTTCGGATTCATCTGCTTCCAGAGCGCTGCCAGTCCATCCAATACCTGCCGGGTCTTGCCTGATTCTGTCTTTATCAGCGTTGTACCACCCCAGGGATTGTCCCCCAGGTACAATATGAACGGACGTATGGGTATATGCAGGGAGTTGAAATTAAAATCCTTTACCACCCCGACGATGGTTGCCTTCCTGCCCCACATGGTGAACGACTTGCCAACGGGGTCCTTATAGCCTACGATCCGGGCGGCTTCTTCATTCAGGATATACCCGATACTGTCCGTAGCCATATCCTTTCTGAAATCATGCCCCTGCACCACCTGTATATCCATGGTCTTGGTAAAATCATAAGCTACTTCCTCATCCCCAAAAGTCGGTTTTGAATTGGGGTCCTTCCCTTCCCAATCAATGCCCCAGGTACCGCTGGTAATATTGGTAGGCGGGTCGCCAATATGCGAGACATACTTAACACCAGGCAGATTAAGCACCTCCTGCTTGAACAGATTATACTTTCCATTCAGATCGCCTTCCAGGGGAATGTACAAAAGATTGTCCTTGTCATAACCCAGGTCCTTTGTCCGGATATAATTCACCTGTTTGGATACGACGATGGTGCCGACGATCAGCACAATGGAAACCACAAATTGAAAGACCACCAGTCCCTTGCGGAACAGGAGATTACCCCGGCCCAGCTTCAAAGTTCCCTTTAGCACGCTCACCGGCCGGAAGGAAGAAAGGAACAGGGCTGGATAGCTGCCCGAAATAAAGCCGGTGACAAGCGCAACTCCCAAAATGCCGGTCCAGAAGACAATACCCGAAGGGAAAGCAATATGCTTTTCCGTGAGCATGTTAAAGGCTGGCAGCAACATGGCCAGCAACAACAGGGCCACTGCCATGGAAATAAAAGCCAGCATCATGGCCTCTCCTACAAACTGGCGGATCAGTGCGATCCGCATAGCGCCTACCACCTTTCTCACCCCTATTTCCTTCGCACGCTTGGCGCTCCGGGCCGTAGTAATATTCATAAAATTGATACAGGCTATCAGCAGGATAAAAACAGCTACGATACTGAAGAGACGAACGTATTCGATGCGTCCGCCTTCTAATTGGGCCCCATCGTTGAATCTATTATGCAGATACATTTCGTCCCAGCGCTGGATCTGCAGCTCCACCCAATAGCCCTTATCATAATGGTTGTACTTGTCGAGGAAATGGGATACCTCCCTACCAAATTTCCCAGGGTCCACTCCCCCCTTCAGCATGACAGAACAAAGGACGCCCGTATTGCCCCAGCTCTGCATATGCTTATGCCCCTTCAGGAAAAACCCCCAGTTGATGACATAGTCAAATCTACTGGAAGCGTTATCAGGCACATTTTCAAATACGCCGGTGACCTTCATCGTTAGATCATTATTTAGCCGAAGAGGCTGCCCGATGGCGGCATGAGGACTGCCAAAGAGGTCAGTGGCCATCTTTCGGGAAATAGCAATATTGGGCGACTCGCTCAGGACAGTAGCCTTATCACCCTCCAATAAAGGATAGGTGAACATGGTAAAGAAATCGTTCCCCGCATAAATACCATCTTCCTTTAATATTTTGTTGTTGGCCTCGAATGTATTGACTTCGTTGTGGGTCACGCTGCTGGCATATTGTACTTCTGGCAATACCCGCTTTATCTCATCGGCCATGATGCCCGGCTGGTTGTATTGTGGCTTTATGATCCCACCCGTATGCTGCTGCTGATAAAAAGTATACAGCCTGTCCGAATGAACATTGAACTGATCCATATTGCGTTCATCATGTACCCAGAGCCCGATAAAAAGGCTGCAGGTCAGCCCCAGGGCAAGACCGATGATATTGATGGTGGAAAAAGCCTTGTTCCTTGTAAGATTGCGGTAGGCCACCAGGAGATAATTTTTCAGCATAGCAGCGATTTGTAAAAAAGCAGCCAAAGGAGTGCCGGACCTGCAAAACCATGAACCCCAACAACTTACAGCAGATCAAAGCCAGGCCACTGTACGATTTCGACACACCGTGTGTTCACTTATCCCGGTTGTCGTATCTTCCGTCCGGATGACTAAACAAAAAATTATACGACTACTCGTTCTTCTGTTATTACCCGTTCTTGGCCTCTCCCAGGGCAAGCTGAAAAGCATCACCCTGTTCGATGGAAGAATAGAGCTGCTAGTGCCCAAAAGAATGAGCGAAATGTCGGATGAAATGTGGGCCCTGAAATACCGTAGCAGGGAAAGGCCACCCATGGTGCTCACCGATGACGATGGCGAGGTCAACCTCCTTGCATCAGGGACAGCACAGCAGGCCGGTGAAGACCAGATGGCCGCTTTCGTGGATTTTCAAATGGATCAGCTAAAGAAGCAGCGGTCAGACCTTTTCATACTGGATCATGGAGTGAAAATAGTGAATGGAAAGAATGTCGGCTTTTTTAAATTCCATTCTACAGCCGCCGATCAGAAGGTATTCAATTATTACTTCTTTATCATCGTGGAGGGTAAGGTCGTCCTCTTCACATTCAATTGCATCGACAGGCTGCGCGACGACTGGGAAGACACGGCAGACCAGATAGTAGCCTCCTTAAAGGTGAAATAGTACACCGGACGTATCAAAAGCGAACACTCACGGCACATCCCTTCCGACAACCAACTGATTATCAGACAAAAAACTGACTGGCATTGTTTTCGCGCCCCCACTGCAATGAGCCGTCGTTTCAAAACTTATATCCTGGCAATAGCAGCAGCATACACACCGGCAGCAGCATTCTGCCAGAAAGTAGCGCCCGACCTGCAGGCGTTAAAAAACTGGACCGTTACCAACCGGTCGGCTGAGCCCATCACAGAAGCTCAGGGTAAAGGCATTCACTTAAATGAAATGCCGGGCGACGGCCTCATGATCCTAAAAGATGCCGATTTCGCTGACGGCACTATTGAGCTGGATATAAAAGGAAGTAACAAATTCCAGCAAAGCTTTGTAGGGGTAGCCTTTCATGTACAAAATCCTGCCACCTTCGATGCCGTTTACTTCAGGCCCTTTAATTTCAAAAGTGACGACCCGGTCCGGCGTACACATACGGTGCAGTATATCAGCATGCCCGACAATGATTGGGAGAAATTACGCAATCAATTCCCCGGGAAATATGAACAGCCCGTCAACCCCGTCCCTGACGCGGATGAATGGTTCCATGTGAGAATTTTAATAAAGGGCCGGCACGTAGCCGTATACGTTAACAATGCTCAAAAGCCTTCTCTCGAAGTGGAAAAGTTGAACGCTACCACCCATGGCGGTCTGGGCCTGTGGGTAGGGAACAATTCGGCAGGCAGCTTTGCGAACCTGACTTTTACTCCCGACAAAGGGAAGCTGGCTTATGGGAACAATCCCGAACCCGGCCGCTGGCCCGAATGCCTGGATATGCTGTCAAAATTGTACAATGATGGCTTTCTCAGCACCGAAACTTTTAGCCGGGGTAAGAACGCCATTCCCAATGCGCAATTGGCTGTCATTGCCGGCTGCAATCACGTAGTTTTCTTTTGCAATTTCCCTGCCGTATGGGACACGGTAGAACCATTCCTGTCAAACTAAAAATAGTATGCTAAGAAGTTATTTAAAGATCGCCTTTAGAAATCTCACCCGCAACAAGCTGTACTCCTCCATCAATATCTTGGGACTGGCAGCGGGTCTGGCCGTCTGCCTGCTCATCATGCTGTATATCTTCGACGAGCTCAGCTACGACAAACATCATAAGGATGGAGACAGGATATACAGGTTGGTCTATTCGTCAAATACCGGCGAAACATGGTCCGCCCAGCCCGCACCGGTTGCTTTTACGTTAAAGGGAGAATTGCCCGAGGTCGAACAGGTCACCCGCCTGCTGAAAGTGCCGGACGTCGACAAGATCCTGCTTCAGCATGAACAAGGCCCCAACACAAAAAAGTTCTTTGAGACCAACGGGTATTATGTCGACAGCACGTTTTTCCAGATCTTCAGCTACGACTTAATCTATGGCAACGCCCTATCCGCATTCAGCCGGCCCAATAGCATTGTCCTCTCGGAGTCCGTCGCCACCAAAATGTTCGGGAATGAAAATCCCATTGGCAAGGCGGTAAAGCTTCAGCTGCCCTATGGTAACTCTGTCTACACCGTTCAGGCAGTATTTAAAGAAAATCACAAATCACATATACCCGCCCATTTCCTGATGTCCATGGAAAATACTGACATTGGCACCTGGTTGAAAACCCAGCAAAGCTGGGCGACCAATAACATCTTCCACACCTATGTAAAACTGAAACCAGGCGTAGACCCCAATGTCTTTGAAAAAAACATGATCCCCTTCTGGGAAAGACACGAGGGGGCGGAATTAAAAGCTGCCGGCTATAGCAAGAACCACTTCATTCAACGCATGACAGATATCTACCTTCATTCCTCCCTTGGCAATGAAATAGCCCCCAATGGCAATATCAGATATCTCTATATCATGGGTTCCATAGCCGCCTTTATCCTTGTCATCGCCTGTATCAACTTTATGAATCTGAGTACCGCACGCTCCGAGAAAAGGGCCCGTGAGGTCGGCGTCCGTAAGGTCATTGGTGCGGAAAGAGCATCCCTGATAGGCCAGTTCCTCGGCGAATCCTTCCTTTTATGCCTGATCGCACTGGCAATAGCCTTCGTGCTGACACAGCTGTTATTACCCCTGTTCAATGAGCTTACACAAAAAGACCTGCAATTATCCAAAAATCCCGGACTGGTTTACTGGATCGCGGGTCTGGCAATCGTCACCGGGTTGTTCGCCGGTCTTTATCCGGCCTTTTACCTTTCCTCCTTCCAGCCGGCTAAAGTGCTGAAAGGAAAAATACTCAATAGCTGGTCGGCTACCGCCCTCCGGAAAGGACTCGTCGTATTTCAATTCACGATCTCGGTCATGCTGATCCTGGGCGCCATCGTTATTGCCAGCCAGCTGAGTTATATGAAACACCAGGACCTGGGATTTAAAAAAGACCAGCAACTGATACTTCCCGTCACCAGCGGAGAGGTGGCTAAAAATTATACGGCATTGCGAGACGAATTGGTAAAGACACCTGGCGTCGCTGCCGTGACCAGCGGGTCCACCTATCCCGGCATCCGGAATATCAACGATATGCCTTGCTACAGTGAAGGCAGAGCCCCATCCCAGTTCACCGATGTGACGATGATCACCATTAAAGAGGATTACTTTCAAACATTGGGGCTAAAGCTGTTGTATGGCCGTGAATTTGCCCGAAACAGCAGGGCGGATTCGAACAACATTATTTTGAACGAAACGGCTATTCGCGATCTCGGCTACAATCCTGCAACGGCCGTCGGCAAGAGGGTCAACTGGGACTGGCATGGTGAAAAACACCACATGACCATTACAGGCGTGGTCAAAGATTTTAATTACGAAAGCCTTCACACCGCCATCAAGCCGCTGGGATTTTCCATCAATGTGTTCTTTGCCAACAGCTCCAATTATACCATTGCCCGTCTTCAGGCAGGAAACTATGCACAGACACTAAAGGCTGTGGAAAAAACCTGGAACAAGATCAACCCTTCCGCACCGTTTGAATATTCTTTTCTCGACCAGGACTTTCAACGTAACTATGAAAAGGAAGAACGTACTTCCCATATCGTGATTGACAGCACTGTCATTGCTATTCTCATCGCCTGTCTCGGACTATTTGGCCTGGTCACTTTTTCAGCCGAGCGGCGGACAAAAGAGATCGGGATCCGAAAAGTGCTGGGCGCTTCTATCATGAATATCACCCTGCTGCTGTCCGGCGAGTTCATCCGCCTGGCCGGGCTGGCGATCCTTATTGCCTCCCCATTGGCCTGGTATGGCATGCACCTGTGGCTACGGAACTTTGCCTACCCCATCGCCATCAGCTGGTGGATGTTTGTAGCAGCGGGTGGACTGGCCATTGTCATTGCCCTGATCACGGTAAGTTTTCAGTCGATAAAAACAGCAGTATCGAACCCTGTGAAAAGTCTCAGAACGGAATAGCTATCTTCGCAAGCATGAATATCGTCAAACGAAGCCTTCCCGTCATATTGATAAACCTGCTGGCTCTTCAGCCCTCTTTTGGCCAAACCAGCCAACCCGGGCACGCAGCCAAAGCACTGCAGGACAGCCTGGAAAACATTGCCAAAGACGCTAGGGGCACCGTAGGCGTCTCCATCCTGTACAAAGGCACAGGCCAGCGCATATCCTTACATGGAAAGGATCACTTCCCCATGCAATCCGTCTTTAAATTCCCCCTCGCCCTCTATATCCTCCACGACGTGGACAACGGCAGGCTCTCCCTCGATCAAAAGATCCACATCGACCAAAAAGACTGGGCATCCAAACTCTACAGCCCCTTACGCGATTCCCTCAAAGGACAGACAACCGATCTGTCCCTCCGGACATTGCTCCGGTACACCGTCTCCAGCAGTGATAACAGCGGATGTGACATTCTCTTTAAGTTGGCGGGAGGCCCTCACGTGGTCAACGACTATATCCACCAAATAGGTATCAAAGACATTGCCATCGTAGCAACCGAAACAGAGATGGCCAAAGCCTGGGATATTCAATACGGCAACTGGTGTACGCCAGACGCTATGACTGCCTTGCTGGAGCGCTTTATGGAGGGGAAAATACTCAAACCAGTCACCACGAAGATACTGATGCAATTCATGATCAATACCACCACAGGACCAGGCCGCATCAAAGGCTTGCTGCCCCCCGGCACGCCCGTCGCCCATAAGACGGGGAGTTCCAATACCAACGACAAAGGTATCACCGCAGCCACCAACGATGCGGGGATCATCACACTGCCGGACGGCAAACAGCTGATCATCACCGTTTTTGTAAAAGATGCCGCTGCAGATCAGGCTACCCGGGAAGGAGTGATCGCCAGAACGGCAGCAGCAGCCTGCAAATGACCTCTACTGAATATTGTTAGGAATACAGAAATGTTGTATTTTGTAGCATCTGCCTGAAGATCCATCCCTGATCAAACTTTACATTTTATATGCCCCGAATCCTGATCACCATATTACTGGGTTGGACACTGCATGCCTATGCGCAGCCGTCTGAAAGCGCTCGCCGCCTTTTCACCGTCATCCGTAACGGCGAGGCCGACAAGCTCGAACAGCTCCTGAATACAGACGCCAACCCCAATGACAGCCTCGACGGCTATTCTGCCCTTATGATAGCCGCGATCAGCGGCACCGCGCAGGAAATGCGGATGCTCATCCAACATGGGGCCAACGTAAATTTCTTCAATCGCGACAGCCTTACAGCCCTATGGCTGGCTATCCCGGACAGAGACAAGGCGGAATTACTCCTGGACAAAGGCGCTGATATACATCTCATTGCTAAAGATGGGACGACCATTCTTTCCAAACTTTCCTCCATAGCCGGCAGCGCTCCCCTCATCCAGCTATTCATAGACAAAGGCGCCAACCTGCAGAAAAGCAATGCGGGTAATAACCTTATCATCCGGTCGGCCATTTCAGGCGATACTGCTATCCTCGGTCTCTTCATCCGGATGGGATTAGAAGTCAATGGAGTGGATGAAAATGGTATACCACCCCTGATCATCGCTGCGCACTATCATTGCATTCCCACGCTTGCCATGCTGTTGGACCATGGCGCGAATATCAATGCCGTCAGCCAGCGCAGAGGAATGACAGCCCTGATGAATGCGGCCCGTGCAGGTGATGAAGACGTAGTTGCCTTCCTGCTGGAGCGCGGGGCCGATGCAAAGATCGTCAGCAAATCGGGTTATACAGCCCTGACCTATTGGGGTTTTTCGGAGTCGGACAGACCCGACATTACACAATCAATGTATGACCAGCTGGGCAAGGCAGCTTTTAATAAAGCCAACGATGGGGCCGATGCGTTGTACTGGTCCGAAAAACGCGGCCAGACAATGGCCGTACAGCTGCTGAAAAAATATATGCAACAATAACTGACCTATAAAATCATCACATGAGAAAGACATCGCTGTTCATCCTCCTCTTACCCGTACTCATCGCGCTGGCAGCCATCTCCCTCTCCTGGGACCATCCCATCCCCACAAGAGAAGCACAGGTAAAAGAGTCCGTCACGCGATCGTTAACCCTGCTTCAAAACAGTTCCCTCGTATTTATGCGCAAAGGCGGCTGCCTCTCCTGTCACCACGAGATGTTTACGTCCATGGCCTGCCAGATAGCTGATACAAAAGGATTGCACTTCGATCCCCGCTATCGCGCACAGCGAGTGCATATGCTGGATTCCCTTCAAAAAGAATATGCCTCCTTATTTCACACCTTTTCCTTTGGCAGCGACCCCCTCGGCCTGGGTAGCGCCTATTTCCTGCTGAACCTTTATGCCGAAAAATTCCCACCCTCTCCCATTACCGATGGTCTCGTGAATTTCCTGATCAATTCAGGGCGACCTGATGGCAGCTTTATCCCGGAGACAGCCCGGCCTCCTTTTTCTTCCGGCGTCTTTCATCCTACCGCCGTCGGCATACATGCCATAAGACTATACGCGCCCCTCACTAAAAAGACCCTGGTGGATTCCCTGACAGCAAAAACACGCCACTGGCTGCTCACGCATACTCCTTCCACTCACCAGGAATTGGTGTTCCAGCTATTGGGATTAAATTGGTGTGATGCCGCACAGGACGATGTCCGGGCGGTGGCCGAAAAATTAAAAAGCCTTCAGCAGCCGGACGGCAGCTGGTCCGAAGTCCCCGCACTAACCGGCTCGGCCTATGCCACTGGCGAATCCCTGTACGCCTTGTATGAATGCGGCATACTACATCGCGACGACCCTGCATTCCAACGGGGCGTGGATTTCCTGTTGCGTACACAGGGCGCCGATGGCGCCTGGGTACAGATTTCCAGGACCTTCCCTACACAGACTTTCTTCAACAGTGATTTTCCTCCCTATGACGAGAATCAGTTCATATCCGCCTTTGCCACCAGCTGGGCCAGCCTGGCCCTGGTCAACGCATTGCCGGACAGTTTATCCCAACCCTAGTGAACATTCTCTCCGCTCAGCCGCTGGATACAATTGCTCAAGGCCCGGAAAACATGGTATGTTCCTTTCCAGATATGAGCTTTTAACGCCGTCCTGCGTTGCGGTTCATTGTCCAGCCCCTCCTCATACCAATCCCCGTGCTCATGATCGATGAGATAGGTCTGTACATATTGCCAAAGCTTGACCCATCGATCCTTATAATGCATCGGATCATTGGGATACAGCTGCGAAAAGATCAGCAGGGTATTGAGCCCTTCGGCCTGAGCCCACCAGTTCTTGCTCTTGTTGATAATGGCGCAGCCGGCCCGGTCCTTAAAATAATAACCTTCGTCGTAGAACCCTCCCAGCGCGCCATCCCAGCCATTGGCCAGTGCATGATCCACCATCTTTTTACCAATGGTCATCGTTGCCTTGTCGTCCTTCAACCCCAGCGCCTCCGACGCCTCCTGCATCAGATAGGCTGTCTCTACATCATGTCCAAAAGAAACATGGTCCAGGTATCTGTGTTGAAGGATCGATTGCTCCGAAGAGTCCCGAAAAGACACAGGTCGCCAGTCGGGCGTAAAGAACAATTGTAAATAACCCCTGGAAGTGACGATCCTGTCCCTTATCAGCTCCAGCATTTCCTGCAATCGCCGGCGCACCAGCGGGTCGGGCCAGACATGATATAGCTCGGTAAATGCTTCCAGCAGGTGGATGGAGCTGTTCTGATCCTTATACCCAAGGTCTGAACGGCTGTCGGTCCCCGAGGCACGGACCACCGGTGTACCATCTCTCTCCAGGTGTTGAAAATAGCCCAGGTATCGAGGGTCATGACTGTGCTTTTCCAGCCAGAGAAATGTGGTCTTTGCCAGATTCAGCGCCGCAGTATCTCCGGATGCGGAATAATAGGCGGACAGCGCATAGATGGCAAACGCATTGCCATAGGCCTCTTTGATCGTGCTCTTCACAACACCCTCCCGTGTCACCAGCGAATAAAAGCCGCCATATTGGGCATCCCACATCTTATCCCGCAGAAAATAAAAACCGTGTCGCGCCATCGCAATGTAGGAGCTGTCATGATAGAACCCCGCCGCCTTGGACGTCGACCAGATATGCCGCGCCTGTGTGACGATCATCTTATCCTGCGGCCCCACAGGTTTAAAGTCGTAACTGAATGTACTAAGATAGCCGCCGTACAGTGTGTCAATATCCGCGGGATAGTATTTATCAAGCAATCCCTCTTTGGCCGCATAACGCATCTGACCCAGTATGCTGTCTGGTCCGGCAGTCCTCCGCTCCTTCACCCCCTCATATTCCAGGTACTCACGACTGTTGAGATGCATCTGCGCCTGCCCGTAGCGCGCGCCAAGCCCCAGCATAGCCAAAAGAAAAATATATCTCATCGAAAAAATTTAATTTTTAAGATTCGTAGTGCTCGTAGAAGGATAGCTCCCCGCCACCTGCTCATGCGTCAGCGTCTGAGATCTGTCATACACCGTCTTCACCTGCTGGGGACTGTTATGGGTAACGATCCAGTCGGACCATTCCAGGAACCAGGACCATTTCGGCTGGGCGTCCAGGATGGCAGCTCCCGGCAGCTCACCACATTCAGTAAGGGCTATCAGCCTGCCCTGCGCCAGATCAAGGAGCTCGTTATAATCCTTCTGTTCATAGTCCATATGATATACATCCGTTCCCAATACGTCTACATAGGGGTGTCCGGGATAAAAGTTCTTATACGCATAAGCTTCATCGGCAGGTATATCCCGCGGCCCATTGGCGCCCCAGACCCAGAGGAGGTTGTTCAGATGAAAATGATTGACATACCGGTCATACATCATTTTCCAGAGCTTCTCTATCCCATCCTTTCCCGGCTTGTTGCCCCACCAGAACCATATTCCATTCATCTCATGATAAGGCCGCCAAAGGATGGGGACATGGGCCGCATTCAATTGTCCCAGGTAGCCGGCGACGACGTCTATCTGTGCCAGCCATTTTTTATACAACGGCGTTCCTTCCGTGGTCAGCTCCTTCCACTCGGCATCTGTTAGCTTTCCCTGAATGCTCTCCTTCCAGCGGAATGGCGGCTCATCCAATGGCCGTCCCTGGTGCCACATCAACGTAATGATATACCCTTCCTTGTGCTTGCGGATACATTCGTCTACAATGGCCTGACCATTATCCGTCGTCCAGTTCCAGATAAAATCAGTTCCCCAGACAGCCGGATCTTTTCCCGTCAGGGCGTGTACGGAATCACTGTACTGATCCATATGCTGGTTGAAATTGTGCTGACCGCTGAGCAGCTTTTTTCCATTGATACTATATAGATAAGCTAATAACTGCTTTGCCTCGGGGGAAGCGTTCTTGTTCACGGGAGCAAAAGACTGGGAGAGGGCGGACATACAGGCAGACAGCAGACAAAGGAAGATGACACATCTACGCATGATCAGGAGTTTACGATAGTGAAAAGAATCCACAATGTTAAAGCTCTCCGGCTCGGAATGCTGATACATTTTTAGCCAATCCTGATCAGAAATCAACGGGCCTCGCCAAAGGTCATTCGGCCCGCCAAAGGACCAGGCCAGGTCAAGGCTTCGTCCTCATCGGCGACGAAAGATACAAATGCCAAAGCAGCATCGTTGCCACCGTTCGATAAGGCTGCCATCTGGCCACCACCTTTGAAAGATGTTCCTTCGACGTGTCCCTGGACAACTTCTTCACCCGCCGCAGCGCATTCAACGCAGCCAGATCCCCCATCGGAAATATATCCGTCCGCCGGAGCACAAACATCAGGTAGACATCGATGGTCCAATGCCCAACCCCTTTCAACGTGATCAGCTTCGCCCGTACCTCATCATCCGGAAGGCTTTCCAGCATAGGCAGCTCAAGATGATCATTCAACAGCGCGACAGCCAGCCCCCGGGAATATACCGTCTTCTGGCGGCTGAAATAACAGGCTTTTAATTCTTCATCTGACAGCTCCATAAAACGTTCAGGCGTTACTTCTTTCAGGCGTGCCCTCAGCTTATTCAGCGCAGCCAGCGCCGAAGCCAGTGACACCTGCTGTTCGAGAATGATGTGTACAAGGGTCTCGAAAGTATTGGGCCTCGTCCACATGGGAGGATAGTCATGTGTCCGTATGATCAATGCCAGGTCCTTATCTGTCGATGCCAGCTCGTCACAAATTTTTTTAAAATTGCGTTTGGAAAAGGTGGGGATCATGCCCTGAAGATACACCGGGTAATAACAGATCTTAAAAGTTGGGGCCAAAATTGAAAAATATTGGATTTGACAGCCCCAACCACCACCATTAGTAAATTGTTACTTTCGGTAGATATCCTTATGTTTGCGGCAGAATGTGTAAAAAATACACGATATGCCAAAACTAACCGCATTGCTCATTGCCCTGTCTCTCTTCTTTGCTGTCCAGGCTCAGCAGCTCAACTCCCCGAATGGCAGCTTCCGTATGGATTTCTCCCTGACAGCGCAAGGCAGCCCCAGCTATCATCTCACTTACAAAGGCAGAGAGATCATCAAACCCAGCACCCTGGGACTGGAGCTTAAAGCCGACAGCTTCTCGCTGGTCGATGGCTTTGTTATCAAAGACTCCACACGCAACAGCGTCAACACTTCCTGGACGCCGGTATGGGGAGAGGTCAAAACCATCGTCAACCATTACAACGAGCTGGCCATGACCTTATACCAGCCCCGCACCAAAAGAAAGATCATCATCCGGTTTCGCGCCTTTGACGATGGCCTCGGTTTCCGCTATGAGTTCCCCGCACAGGACAACCTCATTTACTTCACCATCAAGGAGGAAAAGACCCAGTTTGCCATGACAGGCGACCATACGGCCTATTGGATACCCGGCGATTATGACACCCAGGAATATGATTATACCATCTCCCGTCTTTCCGGGATCCGCGGATTGATGGCGGGTGCAATAACATCCAACGTATCGCAAACCAGCTTTTCTCCCACAGGCGTACAGACCTCGCTCATGCTCAAAACAGACAATGGCATTTATATCAATATTCATGAGGCCGCGCTCATCAACTATGCCTGCATGCACCTCAACCTGGATGACAGGAATTTCGTATTCGAGTCCTGGCTGACACCCGACGCAAAAGGAGATAAAGGAAATATCCAGGCGCCCTCGGTTTCACCCTGGCGGACCATCATTGCCAGCGACGACGCAAGGGATATCCCCGCCTCAAAAATGATTTACAATCTCAACGAACCCTGCAAGCTGACGGAAACCTCCTGGATCAGGCCGGTAAAATACGTCGGCGTGTGGTGGGAAATGATCACGGGCAAGTCTACATGGTCCTATACGGATGATTTCCCTTCCGTCGTCCTCGGACAGACGGACTATAGAACCGCCCACCCCAATGGCCGTCATGGGGCTAATAATGCCAACGTAAAGAAATACATCGACTTTGCCGCAAAGAATGGCTTCGACGCGGTGCTGGTAGAGGGATGGAATACAGGATGGGAAGACTGGTTCGGCCACATGAAGGACAAAGTTTTCGATTTCGTCACCCCCTACCCGGATTTCAATATACAGGAGTTACAGGCCTACGCTCAGGCACGGCACATAAAGCTCATCATGCATCACGAGACCTCCTCATCCGTACGCAACTACGAACGTCATCTCGATACGGCTTTTCGTTTTATGAAGGACAATGGATACGACGCTGTCAAGACAGGCTATGTGGGGAACATTGTTCCGGCGGGGGAGAACCACTACAACCAGTATATGGTCAATCATTATCAGTATGTCGTTGAAAAGGCGGCGGCCTATCACATAATGGTCAATGGCCATGAGGCGGTGAGACCCACCGGTATCGCCAGGACCTGGCCCAACCTCATCGGGAATGAATCTGCCCGCGGTACGGAATACCAGGCCTTCGGCGGGTCCAAGCCCAATCACGTGACCATCCTTCCATTCACCCGGCTGCTGGGCGGCCCCATGGACTATACTCCGGGCATCTTCGAGATGGATCTAAGCAAGATCAATCCCGAAAACCATTCGCATGTCAACAGCACCATCGCCAACCAGCTGGCCCTTTATGTCACCCTGTACAGCCCCTTACAAATGGCGGCAGACCTGCCGGAGAATTACGAAAGATTTCCCGACGCCTTCCAGTTCATCAAAGACGTCGCTGTGGACTGGGACGACAGCAAATACCTGGAAGCTGAGCCGGGGAAATATATCACGGTGGCAAGGAATGCCAAAGGCACGGGGAACTGGTTCATAGGGAGCGTAAATGGCGACTCTACCCGGACCTCCAACATAGAATTTAAATTCCTCACACCGGGCAAAAAATATACGGCAACGTTATACGCAGACGCTCCCAATGCACACTATAAAACAAATCCCCAGGCCTATACGATCAGGAAATTCACGGTGACCAGCCAGTCGAAGCTCCGGCAGCAATGCGCCCCTGGTGGAGGATACGCGATGAGCCTCATAGAAATAAAATAGCAGGGTTTTCATTTCAGGAAAAGATTTTCTATTTTGCCAGCCTGACGCAATTACACCCTGCGGACCCTAACAGTCATGCAACAATTTAAAATAGGAGTAGAAGGCTATAAAAAGTTAAGAAAACGATGGCTTAGCATCACGCTCCCTGCAATGTGCATCAGCGCGCTGATATTTCTGATACCCAACATCCTCGGTTCCAAGGGAGAAACAGGGGATACCTGGCTGTACATGGTAGCTATATTCCCCATCATCTTCGGTATCGGCACTTATCGCACCCTAAAAAGACAAAAAAAGTTCCTGGCGAGCTTTAGCGTGACAATATCCGACAACGAGATCACACGCGAACAAATGAATACGCCACCCCTGACCATCAACTTCATGGAGATAAAGGAGATCTCAAAATTCGAAAAAGGCAGCTATATGGTCAAGGGCGCCGGCAGGGGTGACATCATCAACATTCCCACCTGGATCGAGGATCGGGAGGAGCTGGAAAAACTTTTACAGGCCCTGGCGCCCATAAAAGTTCATACAAAGGACCCCTGGCATCTGAAATACAGATGGGTGTTGTCTGTTATTGCATTGGGCCTGATGCTCGCCGTATATTTCGTGGATAATGAGATTATCGTAGGCATCTCAGGCGCCTTGCTGGCAG
>Ga0068860_100002784_pt1 | contig 18180 bp, 11 predicted proteins | sample KBSSwiS32_FD_66597 | JGI IMG/M metagenome (GOLD analysis project Ga0068860, IMG submission 66597) | Switchgrass rhizosphere microbial communities from Kellogg Biological Station, Michigan, USA - KBS Switchgrass S3-2 | ecosystem: Host-associated > Plants > Roots > Rhizosphere > Soil ... | reverse complement strand
TACGTTTTGATTGCTTTGGTTTTGCTAACTGGCTTGATCCAAAAATGCAATTGCCTGACGGCAGCTTTTCGAAAGACTATCTTGAAAAAGTCTATACAAGTCTTCCATTTAAAAATGCCTGGGCTGCCTTTCATTATCTAAACGAATTGGGCGTTGAACCAATATTTAATATTAGCGGTGCTGTGCCCTATGCCTGGACCGCAATAAACCCCGTGCCGAGGGCATGGACAGTACTTCCCGGTTCTTTACATGACCGCCTGCAAAATTTTGATGCTTATGCAACAATGGTTGCCACAATGCTGAAGTGGGCAAGGGAAGAGGAACACTTAAAGTTTAATACCGTAATGCCTTTTAACGAAACAGATTTGGGTTTTCCTGAAGGCCCCAGGGTATTGGATGAGGATTGTGCACCAGCATTTGATGCCGTAGTGGAAGAGCTAGAAACTTATGGTTTGGGCGACCTTATGTTTGTGATAATGGACGATAGCGATGCAAAGGCAGAAAGAATTGAAATGCTGCTTAAACAAACAAAGTATGCACACAAAATAAAAGCTATTGGCCTGCATACTTATGGAGGTGGTGAAACTGCACGTCGTGAAGTTCGTAAAACAATGGACTCTACAGGTTTTGCAAATACGCCGATCTGGTTAACTGAATATGGAGATCTTGATCAAACGGGTGAAATTGAATTTGAAGTCGGATGGAGAATGACACAGCGCCTGGTTACTGCGATGAATAACAACATCCCTGCCGCCATAGTATGGGATGCTTTTGATAACTTTCATAAACACGATACAGCCTTTGCATTGTATGGCTTACTGAAAACGGATACAACCCGTTGGTTATACTTTGCCAAGCCACGTTACTATGCAGCCAAACAGATTTACAAATTTGTACTGCCGGGATTTCAACGAATACAAATTGAAACACCTGATGACAAACCATCGCATATTTATAATGAGTGGAATAATACACTGCGAAATATGCCCCTTGCGGCTTTTACTTCTCCTGACGGCAATCACATGTCTCTAACAGGGATGAATGCCACAGAAAAGAATGTAAGACTAGATATAAACTTCAAAGAATTTGGCGCCAACCTGAACTCAAAGCTGGCAATATATATAACAAACACAACAGCTAATTGTAAGAAGATGAGCACCGCGACTTTAAAAAATAAATCTGTAAGTATTTTAATACCGGCTCACACAATGTTTACAGCAACAACATTGAAATAATGCGGCAGAACTTTCATTTCTAAGCAATGTCTCCTAAAGGAAACGGTGCGTTCTTTTCCAATGATAGTTATCAGGGAAATTCCTTTTGGCTAATTCCAAGCATCAAATTAGCTTGCTTTATTCCACCGACGTTTGCCAGTACAAAAGCCATCATATCCTGAATTTTGTATTTTCATTCATGCCTTCAATAAAGTTTGAGCATCAGGCCAACGGCCAGGTCAATATTTTAATGGCAAGCCGAGTAAATACTGGCGGATTTGCAACAATTTTCTCCACAACCGGAATGTCCCCCAAAAAGTAAATAATCAGGACGCGATAAAAATCTCATTTTATAATCATTTTAATTCCTAATTTCCAAAATGAAGTTGATAAAGTCACTCCTTATTTTCCTGGTTATTTTTATTTCTTTAAGCGCATACCCGCAGCTTAATTCAGGTAATTTAACACAGTTTACAGAAAACGATGGCTTACCGGGCGCACAGGTGAATAAGTTATTAGTGGACAAGTTTGGCTATATATGGGTTGGAACCATCAATGGTTTGGCCCGGTTCGATGGCTATGAATTCAAGAGATTTTATTCCAACCCCAATAACCCGGCTTCCATACATGGCCTGATAGTGTGGTCGCTTTTTGAAGACCACAAAGGCCACATATGGGCAAGTAGCAACCCGTCATTTCTTAACGAATATGATCCTGTATTAAAAAAATTCAGGCAACATGAGTTTACACACCTTATAGATCATGCTGCCAATGTAGAACTTATTATTGCAGCTATGGCTGAGGATAATAAGCACAGGATTTATTTTGGGGTGGATACGTATTTAAATGAAAAAATTTCTTCTGCGCTTTTGTATAAAGATGAAAAAGATGATAAAATAAGGACATTTATTTCTCCGGATAGTGTTGCGATAGAAAATGTAATTAGTATGGCCAAAGAAAGATCCGGCAATATTTGGGTTCTAAGTCGTCCAGGTTTATTCAGGATTGATACGGCAGGAAAGATCATTAAGACTGGCCTGATGGAGCAGGAGTTCAGGAAAAATAATGAGATGCCTACCGATATTAAAATTGATAACCGTGGACATGTGTGGCTGATAACTACTGCCTCGCGGTTATATGATTTTAATCCTGTCACAGGCACCTATACAACATGGTCTAGTAAGCTGTCTACGGCAGCGGAAAATAGGTTCATGAGAAATGTAATGGCAGCAGACAGCTCCGGCAATATATGGATGGCGACTAATGCAGGGCTTCAGTATTTCGACCGAAGAACAGGTAAATTTTCAGTGTTTAACAGCGGAATAAAAAAACAACTGGAGCATACAATCGCTAATCATCTTGTGGTAGATAGTTTTGGAACATTGTGGGTCGGCTCATATACAGACGGCTTACTTAAATATGATAATAAAGCACAGTTCAGGTCCTATATTTATGATAAGGACGATAAAAATTCAATCACATCGGGATGGGCTAATTTTTTTTATGAAAGTAGTGATGGAAAGATCTGGATTGGCACCAGCGGGTCTCTGATCACTTCAGGAATAAATGTACTTGATACCCGAACAGGATTGCTCACGCCGATTTCGTTTTCGCGTTTTTCGGGCCAGCTGGATGGTGTTTTCTCTATTTGGGAAAGGACGCCTGGCGAATTATATATTGGCGGTTTTAAACGATTGTTTTTATTATCTGAAAAAACCTATAAGTTAACGCCTGTTTCATTGGTTGGTGCACCCGACACAATCACAATTCTTTACTATCTTAAAGACAGCCGCAAAAACGAATGGCTATGCACGCTGACCGGTCTGTATAAAAAAAATAAAGATGAACAGGTATTTAAGAAATACGATTTAAGTAAGATTGATGGCAGCGATGCAACCAGTAATCAAATCACAAAGGCTTATGAAAGTAAAAGACATGGCCTTTGGCTAACAACTGATAATGGTTTGTTTCTTTACAATTATAGTAACGATAAAATAGAAAGACATGCGTTTGACAAAAACCAGGGAGATATTTTAGTAACACAGGACATTAATTCCTTTTATGAAGATAAGGAAGGCACAGCATGGGTGGGTACCTGGCAGGGCGGGCTTAGCAAGTATAATGTTGAAACAAAAAAAGTTTTTACCTACACCCGGGATGATGGGTTACCATCTATGAGCATCCAGAGTATTCTGCCCGACGAAAAAAATAGTTCTTTATGGCTAAGTACATTTGAAGGGTTGAGTCGGCTTAATACAAAGACTCAACAATTCAATAATTTCTCCATTGCCGATGGTATACAGGGCCAGTTATTTGCTGACGGATCTTTTTTAAAAACCTCGAAAGGCTTATTTGCGTTTGGCGGCTCTAATGGCATAACCATCTTTAACCCTGGTGAGATCAATAAAAATTCTTTGCCTCCTAAAGTATTTCTTACCGAACTGAAAGTACTTAACCGGACAGTTGTGCCAGGCAAGGGCTCTATTCTTAAAAGACCTGTTTACGAAAGTGACCAGGTAACGCTTCCTTACAACAGGAACAATATTTCTATTGAATTTTCGGCGCTTCATTATGCCAACCCGGCAAAAAACAGGATAAGCTACAAGCTCGAAAATTATGATGACGAATGGCGGGATGCCGGTAGCCAGCACGCAGCGTTTTATCAAAATCTGCCGTCAGGTGAATATGTTTTTCGTGTCAAAGCCGCTAATGATAAAGGTGTCTGGAATCAGCAGGGTGCTACACTTAAAATTGTAGTTAAACTGCCATGGTGGAAATCCATGCTTGCCTGGGTAGTGTATGGGCTATTAATTGTATTCATCGTATATTTTGCTAAGCGCTACTTTCAGAATCGTTTGGTTCAAAAAGAAAGAGAAAGAAGCCGGGCAAGGGAGTTAGAACAGGCTAAAGAAATTGAAAAAGCCTATTACAATCTTGAAGAAACCCACGAAGCGCTGAAATCAACACAAGCACAGCTCATTCAATCAGAAAAAATGGCTTCGCTTGGTACACTTACTGCTGGGATTGCTCACGAGATACAAAATCCTTTAAACTTTATAAATAATTTTTCAGAAGTAAATGCCGATTTGATTGATGAATTGCAAAAAGAATTAAACACCGGTAACAACGAAGCAGCTATCAGTATTTCAACTGATATTAAAGAGAATGAAAAAAGAATAATGAATCATGGAAAGCGAGCAGACGCAATAGTAAAGGGAATGCTTCAACATTCAAGAAGCAGTTCATCCGTTATGGAACTAACAGATATAAATGCACTGGCAGATGAATATTTACGACTAGCCTATCATGGCTTAAGAGCGAAGGATAAAACATTCAATGCCACAATACAAACTGATTTTGATAAGGACATAGGGATGGTGAATATCATCCCGCAGGATATTGGAAGAGTATTACTCAACTTATATAATAATGCATTTTATGCTATCATAGAAAAGAAGAAACAACAGCTGGACAATTATGAGCCGACGATTTATGTCAGTACAAAAAAAGAAGATAATGGCATAATTGCTATTGTAAGGGATAACGGGATTGGCATGCCCCCGAACGCGGTGGATAAAATTTTTCAGCCGTTTTTTACTACAAAGCCTGCCGGGGAAGGCACAGGGTTAGGTTTAAGCCTGAGTTATGATATTGTTAAGGCACATGGTGGTGAAATAAAAGTGCAGACCAGGGAAGGCGAGGGTACTGAGTTCGTAATTAAATTGCCAGCATAACGGTTGATTTTCTCATAGAATCAATGACCAGGGAAGCCTACATTTTAAATTTCCCCCGGTTAGCAACTTTAAACCATTCTTCGATCCTGCTCTGTTCCATTGCCTCAATTCCTTTGAAAGAATATTCGTTGGATTCAGGATTATATGGCTTGCATAGCTGATCTCCTGAAGGGAACAAATTCAATATTTCATAAGAGCTGACCTCATTAACGTTCAGTAGCATGTGCCCATATGTTCGTGCACAGGAACAGCCTCCTCTTGCCTGGATGCTATTTTGTGGCCGGTATTGTATCTCTAGCGCTCATGGACGAAGACCTGCCCGGTGCAAGACTTCATTGCGTAAGATATTGCCCATCCGGAAAAGACTTTTTGATCCATCATACGTCAGCAATCGTTTTTACCCTTTATGGCTGCTGTCAGCAGTCATTCTTTTTTGTGGATCGATTATTGCCTATCAATAGCAAAATTAAAAAATGAAACACATTACGTTTTTATCAGGTATTAGTTCCTTAATACTTGGAGTATTCAGCTGCTCGGACAATAACGCCAGGTATATTGATGTCAATACAGGAAAAAGTATAACCGTTGTAAAAGATTCTTCTACCGGCTACATGCTTAATGCTGAAACAAAAGAACCATTAACAGTTTATTATGATTCTCAAACAAAGGACACTTTATACGGCCAGACAGCTGAGGTAATAAACCATAAAGTTATGAGAACGCCGGAGGGTAAATATTACTATGAAACCGCTAAACCTGTAGTATTGACCCAGGACGAAATTGATAGGGAGCTTTTAAAAAATGGCGATTATAAAAAGAAGGTGGAAAAGGACGGTGATGTGAAGATTAAAAGTGGCGATACAAAAATTAAAATTGACGGAGAAACAGGAGAGAAGAAAATTAAAAAAGATTAAAGTTTAAAATGAATTAAGAAAGCCCCCGTCTATGGGGGCTTTTTAATTTCGCACGGCTGATCCAGCTCATCCATGTAATGTCACTTGCCGTTCAGCTAGCGCTCGTTTAACTAACATTGAACAACTAGGATGGCAGAACATAAACGATCATTGTAAGAAAAGAAGCAATTTTTTAAGGTCATCAATATTTCTAAAATCAACATTATTTTCCCGCAGGTAATTATTAATAATTTCTTTCCTGGAGGGAAAAACCTTCAGAAGATTTTTTTTGTTGGCCGGAAGGAAAGAATAATAGTTATCGCCAAAGAAAAACTGGTTCTTATATCCCAGCGTAATATTTTCGCGAATTCTCAGGGTTGCTGCATTATCAGAGCCATAGTAATCTCTAAAGGTTGTCATAGCCTCGGCGCCGGTGGTAGAAGTAGACCGGTCAAAGGCTCCTGGTTTTTCTTTGTTTAAAATGATCAGCATTTCCCTTTTTGCCAGCTTTCCCTGCGGTATTTCCAATACTTGTTGCAAGTAACCATTATCGTAATAAAAGGTATCCTTATTTACTTCGATTCGCTGAATATTCACCATTTGATGTTTGGCTATTGCCAGGGTATCATTCGTTTGATCAATAAATTCAATCTCACTGTTCAGGTAGTTATAGTTCAGCGATGCCTCGGTTGATGTTTGATCTTTGAAAATGATTTTGCCATGCAAAAATTTTGGATACTGATAAATTTTTTCCGGTGTTAAAACCTCAGAAGCCACCTGGTCGGCTTTAATCAAAATCCTGCTCCTTTCCTGGGCGAAATTATTGTTCACATATAGCAGAAAAAAAAAGCAACAAAAAATTTTCATCAGTAAAAGTATTGTTCTATGGAGGAGCAGTAAATACACGATCGAAATTGGGAGCGTTCCTATTTATGCTATTAAATTACAAAATTATATTTGTATCTGATTTTTGAAAGAAATTGATTTATGAACTACTGAACCGGTAACCTAAATCTTCTCTTATAATTATTGCAAAATTATTTTACCTTTTGCAAAATCAGTTCTATGAGCAAGAAGGCTAAACTCAAAAAAAATTCTAAGAAGAAAGCCGCCAAAGGCCAAAATAGCTCTTCACCATCCATGGGTGCGGAGAATGGAAAAGAAGGCAAGCTCAAAATTCAGGTCTATGAGCGGGAGATCGCTAAATACCACATCGAATTAGTAAAATTACAGGAGTGGATTAAAAACCAAGGATTGAAAGTGGTGGTGATCTTTGAAGGCCGTGATGCCGCTGGCAAAGGAGGAGTAATAAAACGAATAACCCAACCCCTGAACCCACGTGTTTGCCGGGTAGTAGCGTTGGGAACAGCAACAGAACGGGAGAAAACGCAGTGGTATTTTCAACGCTATGTTGCTCAATTGCCTGCGGCGGGAGAGATGGTTCTTTTTGACAGGAGTTGGTACAACAGGGCAGGAGTGGAGCGGGTGATGAGCTTTTGCACCGATGAAGAATACCATGAGTTCATACGTTCATGCCCTGAATTTGAACGCATGATTATTCGTTCAGGAATTAAGCTGATCAAGTATTGGTTCTCAGTAAGCGATGCTGAGCAGGAACGCCGCTTCCAGGATCGTATTGCTAAACCCACAAAACGGTGGAAGCTTAGCACCCTTGACCTGGAGTCACGTACAAGATGGATTGAGTATTCCCGTGCCAAGGATGAAATGTTTAAGTATACCGATATTAAACAGGCACCATGGTATGTGGTGAGTTCGGACGACAAAAGACGTGCGCAGCTGAACTGCATTCATCACCTGCTAAGTATGATTCCTTATGAGGATCTTACGCCGGAGGAGATGGAGTTGCCTCCCCGACAGGAGGATACTGGTTATGTTCGTCCCCCAATGACGGATCAAACTTTTGTTCCAAAAATATTTTGAGAGAATTGCTCCAATTATCGGTGTAAATAACCCCTTACACTCGTTGGTGTTCCGCGGCAGAGCGAAGCAGGCACACATAAAGGCTGCACTTTAAATTTTCACCCAGTTAGAAACCTTAAACCAATCTTCAATCCTGCTCTGTTCCTTTGCTTCAATTCCTTTGAAAGAATATTCGTTGGATCCAGGATTATATGTATAATCTTTCATCCACTCCCGGAAATGGGATGCTGTCAATTCAATAGCATCCATAAAAAAATCAATTTCCGCATTGGTCATAGTTGGATGGACCGATAACCTTATCCATCCCGGTTTGCATAGCCGATCTCCTGAGCGGATCGAATTCAATATTTCATAAGACCTGGCCTTATCAACATTTAGCAGCATATGCCCGTATGTCCCCGCGCAGGAACAGCCTCCTCTTGCCTGGATGCCAAACCTGTCATTCAGAATTTTGACAATCAAATTATAATGTGCCTCGTGTACAATAAAAGAAATGACACCCAGCCTTTTTTTAATATTCCCCTCCAGTATTTCAACATTTTTCATTTTTGAGAACCTGGCAAAAATGATCTGCAACATTTCTTCTTCCCTCCTTAGTATATTTTCGACCCCCATCTTTTCTTTTAACCGAACACACATCGCCGCTTTTATCCCTTGCAAAAATGGAGGGGTGCCCCCATCTTCCCGCTGTTCTATATCGGTGATATATTCATGAACCTTCCACGGGTTGCTATATACCACAGTGCCTCCACCCGGCTGATCAGGGATTATGTTTTTATACATTTTTTTATTGAAGACCAAAACACCTGGGGTGCCCGGGCCACCCAAAAATTTATGCGGCGAAAAATAAATAGCATCTAAATGTGTACCGCGTTCTTCGGGATGCATATTGATATCAATATAAGGAGCAGAGCAGGCAAAGTCAACAAAACATAGTCCGCCATATTCATGGATTAGTTTTGCAATCTCATGATAAGGGGTTTGAATCCCCGTCACATTAGAGGAACCGGTAATCGCAGCTATTTTATTTTTCCTGTGGCTGTATTGTTCTAATAACTTCCTGAAATATTCTAAATCAACAATCCCATTTTCATTGGGTTTAATTATTTCAACCGTTGCGATGGTCTCCAACCAGGTCGTCTGGTTGCTATGATGCTCCATATGCGTCACAAAAACAACGGGTCTCAACAGCTCATCTATTTGGATGAATTCATTTTCCTTTACATAATCCATAACCCGCTCCGGTATTCGTAGCCCCAATATTCTTTGCAGCTTATTGACAGCAGCTGTCATTCCGCTGCCACAAAAAATCAATACATCATCTCCATTTGCATGAACATGTTCCTTAACTATAACTTTAGCCGCTTCATAAGCCCTGGACATTAATGTGCCTGTAACCGTTGTCTCTGTATGAGTATTAGCCAGGAAGGGCATTATATCTTTTTGCATGCATTCTTCAATCGGCCGATAAGCTCTGCCGCTCGCGGTCCAATCTGCATAAACTATTTCTTTTTCTCCAAAAGGGGATTCAAAAGTTTGCTGATAGCCGATGACGTTCCGTCGAAAAGGAGCAAAATAATTTTCCAATGCACTTTGTGGAGTCATACACCTGGTCCGTTTATAGTGGCTGGAATAAATGTGCACTTATGTATTTTTTATTTGGGTTGTGAAGAACTATTCATTCCAAACAAGTCGTATGGTTGTTTACTAAACTGGGCGTTAAATAAAAAGGTGGCAAGGACGGTGAAGGCAATAAATGCAAGAACAATGAGCAGCTGAACCCCGGATGTTTTTTGAATATCCTGTTTTGATTTTGCACCACATACTTCACCAGGGCAGTATTGCGCTTTTTCTTTATAAAACATTGAATAGAATTTACATCCCAAACAAATACCAAATGCCGATTCAAAGAACAGGAACACAAGGCAGATAAGGCAGATAATACCCGTTATCGGGCTATATGAATTAACTAACACCATAAAAATGAACATAGTAGCTGACAGGGCCACACCAATTATCCATGCAAACTTTTTTTGCTGCGCCCCAACATATTCCGGTACCTGGTTACGTACGATCAAACGCCCTATTATTAATGTAGGAGAAAATTTAGGGTTAACAAAAACACGTATTATAAAATCAGTAAGGAATAGAGTTATAACATACTTTATTGGCAAAAAATTATTTTTAAAAATGATCAGCATTAAAGAAATGAACGTGGCTAAAAATAGTATACCTGCTGATGCCCTTATTTCTCTTTCATTTAAAACGGGAATGTTATAGCCATTTACATTTTCTCCAAATTGTATTGCTTTATTCATTTTTTCATTTTTCAGTGTTAGCATTTAAAATTTTTACACAAGAATATCTAATAAAAGAGAGCACTGAAAGCCGCTGTCAATAAACAGCAGGTTATGGTAAACAAACAACGTGATTTATGCGAATTTTCATAAATTTAAAAAATGAAAATCTTGCCCGGAACATTATACTGCCCGGTTAAATGGATCGACGCAACAATAGTATCGGCTAGCTTGATTTTTTTAGTATTGGTCATTTCAGCCTGTTCACAAAATAACCAGGAACGCAATGTATCACTTCCACCTGTGGAGACTGAAGCTCCCATCTCAAAAGGGCAAAAGCCCGCCTTTAATGGTCAGACAAGAATCGAAGGGATAAAAACTAAATCCAAAATAAAAATAATATCTATTGCCAGTGGATTACACTCTCCATGGGGACTTGATTTCATGCCGGACGGTCGTATGATCGTGTCGGAACGGCCCGGTAATATAAGGATCGTATCACGGCATGGGGTGCCCGGGCCTGCCATACAAAATGTGCCGCCAGTCCGTCTCATGGGCGATGGAGGCATGTATGATTTGAAACTCGATCCCGACTTCGCCAGGACCCGCCTGGTATTCTGGACATTCGTTGAACCCGTTACAGGCGGCGGGGTTACGTCAGTAGCGCGGGGTAAACTCTCAGGTGATGAAACAAAAGTTTGAAGAAGTAAAGATCATCTATCGCGCCAGCCCGGCATACGAGGGACCCAATCATAATGGTTCCAGGATGCTGTTTGATAAAAAGGGTAACCTTTTTGTGAGCTTCGGTGAAAGATTTGATGATGAGATCCGAAAAAAAGCCCAGGATTTAAGCTCCTCATTAGGAAAAATCATTAGGATAGATAAAGATGGAAGGGCAGTAAAAGGCAATCCATTTGAAACAACCCCTCATGCGCTCCCCGAAATTTGGACCCTTGGTCATAGAAATCCGCAAGGATTAGCTTTCAACCCCAAAACCGGTGATTTGTGGGAAAGTGATCATGGACCAAATGCAGGAGATGAGATCAACATCATAAAGGCAGGGTCAAATTATGGCTGGCCAATAATCTCTTATGGTATCGAATATAGTGGAGCACCGGTCAATGGCGGGCTGACCGTTATGAAAGGAATGGAACAACCTGTGTATTATTGGGATCCTTCTATTGCTCCCAGTGGAATTACATTTTATACCGGCAACTTAATTCCGGAATGGAAGGGCAATTTGTTCGTAGCTGCTTTACATGGTTCCCACATAGCCCGCCTGGTTATCAAAGACAATAAGGTTGTGGGTGAAGAACGATTGTTCAGTGACATGAAAAAGCGCTTTAGATATGTAACTCAAGGGCCTGATGGGTTGCTCTATGCCATAATTGATGATCCCGATGGTAAAATTTTCAGGATTTCTAATTAAATCAATATCATAGTCTGATTAATAGTGAAGGCGCTTGATTCTCTCCCGTTTCCTGCATCAGGAAAATAATGAATAGATAGGATAATTAAACATGAAATCGCCACGAGGTTTTTTGACAGCAATGGTTTTCCCGGTAGCTATGCCCGTAGCAGCTTTCCGGTTTATTCAAAGAAGTGGTTTATAATATGGATCTGACAGATCCGGCAAGGTCATCAATTTCTTCTATGGTATTGTAGTAATGTGGAGAAACCCGAATAGCCCATCGAACTTCCTTTTCATCAAAATCAATCACCGCATAATCACGAAAAGTAGCTACCACATTTATTTTTCGTTGCAGGAGTTGGTTAACGATATAATCCGGGGTTAAGTGATTCACGGTGAAAGTAACTGAGCTTCCTAACTCCGGCCCCCTGTCCAGCACTCTTAATTTATTTATGTCTGCCAATTGCATACGTAAATATGTTGACAGGTACTTTATTTGATTCCATATTCTCTCTTCTCCGATAGTGAGGCAATATTTAATCGCCTCACTACTGCCTGTTACAAGCGCATAGGCAAACTCCCAATCTTCAAATCTTTTTGCATCAGCTTGTTGCCTGTATTCATCCTTTTCAATCCATTCTGCTCCTCTCATATCAATGAATAAGGGCTCCAATCCAGCTTGTAAAGCCCTGTCTGAAATATATAAAAAGCCTGTGCCACGCGGCCCTCTTAAAAACTTACGATTAGTGACGCTTAAGAAATCACATCTTAATTTCCCGACATCCAGTTTCATTTGCCCTGCTGACTGACAAGCATCCAAAATATACCAGGTTTTATCACCATGATGGTTTTGATAGCGGGCATAAATTTCTGCGATTTCTTTTACAGGCTGAACCAAACCCGAATTAGTGGGAATATGCGTTATTGCAAAAAGTTTGGGCTTCAGTAAAAATAGTTTTTCTTCAAGGTCAGCTAAGTCCACCCCGCCAATTGGTGAATTTTTTATCCTTACAATATTTATCCCAAATCTTTTCCTAATTGAAAGAAATTGAATTTGATTAGAGATAAAGTCATCACAATCGGTCAGGATAGTATCACCAGGCACGAAAGGAATAGAGGATAATGCTCTCGTGTAGGAGTCAGTGGCGCTTGCGGTAAATGCAATATTGGACGGCTGACAATTGATTAACAAAGCGGTTTGCTTATAAAATTCCAATATCGAATCGGCTCTCAAATCAGCAGCTTCGTACCCGCCTATTTCCGATTCTAACTTTATATGATCCAATATGGACCTTGTAACAATATCAGGCATTAATCCGGCTCCTGCATTATTTAAATGATTCACATTACTGCAGCCGGTGGTCTCGTTCCTGAACTTTTCTATTTCAGAAAAAGAAAAAACACTTGTAATTACCTGCTCCATTTATCTTTCGTTTGGCTTTAAGTTTCTGTATCTTATTAGCAAAGGTTCAAATTTTGCCAGGTCGACCGGATGTAAATATTGTTCCGTTTTGGCCGGATCTTTTTGAAGCTTTTCCTTTGGCCTATTGGGTCTCTTTTCAAACCCGCCACCACAGTTTGGACAAACGTTATGCAGCAGAGTGCTCACACAGGCGGCACAAAAAGTACATTCGTAGGAGCATACCATGGCTTCTATACTTTCGTTGGGCAATTTTTTACCGCAGTTTTCACAGATTGGTCTTATTTCTAACATATCACAAATATTTTTTTTTACACCGCAAAACTATCAATACCCGTTTGCATAAAAACTGCGTATTTACCCTTTACATGGTTGTTTTAATTTATTTTTGACAATAAACAGGAAAAACATGCTGGCATTGGATGAGTATGATAAAAAACTTTTACAGTTGCTTCAGCATAACAACAGGTTGACCGCACAGGAGCTTGGAGAAAAAGTAAATTTGAGTGCATCAGCAGTACAAAGAAGAATAACAAAGCTAAGACATGAAAAAATAATTGAAGCGGATGTTGCCATCGTGTCACCAGCGGCAGCGGGCATTGGATTAACATGTATAGTTGATGTGAGTCTGCACGAAGACAGTTCAAAGGATATTGAAAAATTTAAAAAAGAAATGCAGCACCTTACAGAAGTATCACAATGCTATTATGTAACCGGCAGTTATGATCTGGTGCTGATGGTTAACACCAGGGATATGAAGCATTATGAGTTATTCAGTAAAAAATATTTTATGGAAAATGCCAATGTAAAACATTTTTATACCCATGTCGTGATGAACAAGTTAAAAGTCAGTTATAGTGTAAAGATTTAAATTATGAATATTCTTCTGCGAAATACTATGAAAGAGGTATTGATGATCCGATAGCCAGCGGATTTGGATTGTTGACTATTACTGAGGCCGACCGTTTGCGTGAGTATTCTGTGACCCTGGTTGTGTCCGTTTCCTCGCTGGTGTCCTCACCTGCCACCTTTGAGAAGGTAAATATTATTTCTCTTCATTTGCCATGGGTTGATACCGTACTAAAGCTCGCAGCCCCAAATTTTTAAGGTTCCCCACAAAACTTCGCCTCGGTGGCGCAGCGGATAATTGATCCGATGCGTACTATTTTTAGCGACCAGTTATTCAAGAAAGTCTTTTATTAATTTGTGCCAACTGCTCATACCATTTTCTAAATTTCTCTAACTTCCGTATTTAATTCTGTTAAAACAATCAGGAAAAAATTTAAAGTAAAAGGCGGACGCTCCAGAGCAAGGGGAGAAAGTAGTATGTTGGCTTCATCCTCTTTGAGCTGTTCTTAATTATAAACAGCACTTTTTATTGAGGCATAATATTCTTTGATTTCGTCTGAAGGAAACGGAAGTTTATCAATTGATAACTTTTCTTCCATTTCCAGAAAAAGCTTTTTAGCTTCTTCGTTGCTTTGGTGTGTTATAAAAAAACTTATTCTACTTAAATACGCAAACCTCAAGCCGTTCAAAAGCTTAATGACGTCTCTGGAATTTTGAATTTCACTTCTATCCAGGTCTATTATTGAGAAACTTGTAAAACTATTGGATAAGTCTAATAAATCATCAGATGTATTGATTTTCGAAACGACTTTTTCCACTATACCCTTTTTAAGCATGTGTGGTTCTAGAAAAAGGTTAAAGCTTGAATCTGTTGGAGATGTAAAATATATTTCTTTTTTGAAGTAATTCTGTTTTAAAATATCAAGTAGTATCTTATCGCCTTTTAAAATATAATGTTCACCATAAGTGGGTTTGAGAATCCATTTTAAACTGTTGGAATTATCTTTTGGATTCGTAATCTTGATTTCAGTTGATTTCCATTGCTGATAATCTAATGTATCTATCTCTCTGTTTGAATAACTAATTGAGAGCCCATTATAACTTTTAAGAAATTTGGGATACCACACACTATGCAAAAGAGAAGCATCAACAGGTATTATATCCTTTCTGTCTTGCTCCAAAAGCTGTAAATAGTATATAGGAAAAATGACAATATCGCCATATGTAACGAGAATAGACGCTTCATCGCAACTTGATAAAAGCTGCCTGCTGTAATGTAACATAGGTTCTAAAAAACCGCCTCTTTTTTTACCTTCACTAAAAGCCCACTTTGCTGAATCAATTTTTCTTTGGTTCAAGTAAGCCAATCCCAGGGCTCCCCATATAGTACTTATTTTAGAATATGGGTCAAGAGCTAATATTTCACCTTTATATTGTGGTTCTTCTTTAATAACATATTCGAATTGCTCACTTGCTTTTTTAGATAAATCTTCAGAGCTATAAATTAAACTTTCCCCGGAAGCACTATTCATCTTGTCGATTGTATAACCAAAAAAATATCTTGCTTCAGTAGATTTTGGATTCAGTTGAACTGCTTTTTGCAAATACCCGTAAGCATTCTTGAAGTTTGGCTCCTGTTTAGATATTTCTCTTTTATACTCAGCCTTACCGCTGTCAAGAAGCGCCTCAAAATTTTGATTTTGAGAAAAAGCGGTATAGCTGGATTCACCATATTCTCTCTCATACACGGTCCACAGAAATAATAGAAATAAGAGTATCAAAATACTACTAATAGTTATATATACCCATTTAGGAATTGATTTAAGAAACCTACTGATAACAGATGTTTGCTTCCAAAATTTTTCTTCTAATAGTTCTACTGCTTTTGTAATAGGTTTACCGGAGTACTCTGTTGTAATTTCTGATCTGGCTTCGTCTTTTTCATTTTGCTCTTCAATTTTTTTAATGAAGCTTTCGGCTTCTTCTTTATGTTTTCCTAATTGTGTCTGTTTGAAATAAAAAGTATAAGACGCAAGAGTATTATTTTTTAGCGCGTTTTTCCATAAAAGGTCTTCTTCTATTAGCGCTTTTAAGTTTTTTATTTCAGCGGCTGCTTTTTTTGCATGTTCTCCCTGGGGATATTCGTTTAAGTAATCCTCATATGAGTTTATAGAATTTTCCTGATTTGTCTTTTGCCATAGCAGTTCTTCCTGGTTTTGTTTTTGGTTTTTTTCTATTTTTTCTATATATCTTCTTGCTTCTTCCGAGTGAAAACCCAGTTCTGTTTCTTTCAAATAAATCTGGTAAGAAGCGATGTCATTATCATTACAAGCTTTCCTCCATAAAGTTTCTTCTGTTTCATTTTTTTGTTTTTGTTCCGTTACAGCCTCCAAAATTTTAATCGCAGATATTGCCTTGTCTTTATAGGCTCCTTCAGGAAAATCTTTTAAGTAATCCCTGTAACTGTAAATTGAATTTTCTTGCTCTGCTTGTTGCCAGAGCAATTCATCCCTCTTTTCATTATCCTTTTTTTCGATCTCTTCAATATATCCTTTTGCCTCTTCAATATGAAGACCTAATTTAGTTTGCTTTAAATAAATCTTGTAAGAAGCGATGTCATCATCATTACAAGCTTTCCTCCATAAAGTTTCTTCTTTTTCCTTTTTATCATTTTGAGTATCTAAATTCTTAATTGCAGATAAGGCATTGTCTTTATATTTTCCTTGTCGATATTCTTTTAGATATCCCTCATAAGCCATTAGAGAATTTTCTTGTTCCGCCCGTTTCCAGAGTGTTTCCTCCTGGTTTTCTGAAAGTTCTTTTAATGATGTATCGGTATTTAAGAGTTTCTGTTCAGCATTCTTAGCTTTTTTTTCAAGACTTAGGGCCGTTAGTAAGCGATTGCATCCCTGATCGTAATTTTGGGTAAAATCAATATGCTGCAATCTTTTTATACGAAATGGAAGTGAACATTCACTTATGAGTATGGGAATTACTCTTTTACCTTCTTCAAGTGCGTAAGAAATCTCATCCATTACATTATTAGAAGCTACTGCTTTAGGGGAAAGGATCACCAATATATTTTCTGATGCCTGTAAGGCTTTTTCAATTTCCGAATCCCAGCGTAAACCAGGAAGAATATCCAATTGATCCAGCCATACATCTGCGCCAGCTTCCCTTAGATCCGTGGCAAGTTTTAATGCAAATTCTGCATCAGAACGGGAATAACTAAAGAATGTTTGAGCAACTGACATGGTTTATCAGTTAAGGATGATACAAAATACAAAAAAATAGACTAAGAAGAAGGGTTGAAATTATTGATTACCATTAACTCCCCGTCTTCTAATGGCAGTGCCTTATCTGGCATCATGGTAACTGGGACTGGGCCGCCATCAGCTACGTACTGCTGCTGATATATGGCAAAGGTGTGCCTTTCGTTTGTTTCCAGCTCGTGGTAAAACAGTTGTGCATATTTTGTTGTATCCTATACAATTTCGGTTTCAAAAATATACAGCACGCAAATAAAGTTTGCTTGGAGTAGTGTCCATAAAAAAACAGTAAAACCCATGGCATTGACCGGGCAAGCGGCCCTAACAATAAATATCATTTTCTATAGAAAAATATTCCCACCAAAATCCATCTTCCTGAAATTTTCTTCTCCCAATTGTGAATTAATATTAAATTTAAGGAACCATTATAATAACCAAAACTACTCTTATGCGGTTCCTATTTACATTTTTATTATTGGCATCAGTAACTGCTTATGCCCAAATCGCCGAAGACAATTGTAAAAGCATAAAGGATATTGCCACGATGGAACGCCTCGCCCATCAACGACTTAGTAGCACGCAGACACTCACCATGGCTTCTGGTAATTTTGATGTAAAATATTACCGCTGCGAGTGGGACGTGGACCCCGCTGTCCGCTACATCAAAGGGAAAGTAACGATATATTATACCATCACGTCAGCAACTGATAATATCTCACTCGACCTGATGAGCCCTTTGGTTGCCGACAGTGTAAAACAACGTAATGTTTTGCTGGCAAAATCGCAGGCAAACAACACACTCACCATTAATTTCCCTGTTACAGTCAATACCGGCACTTTAGATTCGGTTAGCATTTTTTACCAGGGAGTTCCTCCTGATACGGGCTTTGGCTCTTTTGAACTATCCACCCATTCAGGCACGCCTGTTATGTGGAGCCTCAGCGAACCTTATGGAAGCCGCGACTGGTGGCCCTGTAAAAACGGGCTGGATGATAAAGCTGATTCAATAGATATTTTAGTTACAAATCCCATCGCCTATAAAGCGGCAAGTAATGGCCTTTTGCAAAGTGAAACCATTACTGCAGGCGGTACAAAAATTACAGCACACTGGAAACACCGTTATGCCATTGCCACTTATCTTATGTGTTTTGC
>Ga0068860_100002782_pt1 | contig 18195 bp, 17 predicted proteins | sample KBSSwiS32_FD_66597 | JGI IMG/M metagenome (GOLD analysis project Ga0068860, IMG submission 66597) | Switchgrass rhizosphere microbial communities from Kellogg Biological Station, Michigan, USA - KBS Switchgrass S3-2 | ecosystem: Host-associated > Plants > Roots > Rhizosphere > Soil ... | reverse complement strand
ATACGGGAGGGGATATTAGCAACGATGATAACCGGGATGACCCAACTGAAGATGATCTTGAATAAACCGTGAAATACGACATCGGGGTACCGGGCGACATTGAAGAGGTTGTAATAGCCGTAGATCAGCCCCTGCGCCCGGACGATCCAGAAGCTCATGGTCGAAAGAAAGAACATGATCGAGTAATGGATCGACACGCCCAGGGCGATCGCCATGCAATAAAGAACTACCTGCATCACGCCGGGGACGACGCTTAGCTTCACCAGTGAAAAAATCACGATGGCCACGCCGACGATGGCGTTAACGACATTATCCAGCCCGAATTGTCTCGTCGAAACTGCAAACTGCGAATCGACCGGCAGCAGCAGCATGAAGTCCAGTTTCCCCGTGCGCACGAGTTCCGGAAGGTTTGCCACGTTCACGTAGAAGAATGCCTGGAAAATCTGGCCGATCAACTGGTGCGTGCCGATGAGGAGCACGACCTCCCACTTCGACCAGTCGCCGATTTTATTCACGTAGGAAAACAGCACCTGGATGAACACGATCTGCCCCACGAACCAGAGCAACTCCACGAACATCCAGAGGATGAAGTTCGCCTTGAAACTCATCTCGCGGATGATCGAGTTCCGCAACGCGATCCAGTAGATTTGCAGGTAGCGGTTCATTTGCGCCCGAGGCTTCTATAAAATGCGAGCGTCATCGCTGCAAGTCGAGGCCATGCATAGATGGGCTGCATCGCTGTGAACGCCGCCTTCCCGTGCTCGATATCCGCCGGCGTGACCGACGCAAAACGCGTCGCGAGCGATTCCTGCGTGTCGTCGTAGTAAAACGGCGCTTCGCCGAGCGTCTCGTGAAAAAATTCCCAGTGTGGGACAAACATGCCGATGCCCACCCCGACGGCATCCGCACTGATGCCGCTGGTGAGATAGGTGTCGCCGGTATGCGCCGAGACCAACGCATCGCAGAGGTGCGTGTTCTCCGCGATTTCCTCGCGGGTCATCCAGTCGTTGCGCGGCAGGAAAATGATGCGCGGATCATCCGGCTTTTCCAAGTCGGCATTGTAGGCGGTGAGCACGAGTTGCTGGTCGGGCCGCGCCGCCTCCCGGAATGCGGCGATGATCATCTCGATCTGTTTTTCCTTCTGGTAGCGGCCCAGCACACCGAACCGCATGGCGCATGGTTTTAATCCAATGGAGGCTTCGATCTCCGGGCGGGTGCGGGTGACCCGCATCTGTTCGCCGAAATGGCCGTGGGGAATCACCACATGCTTTGCATCCTCGCGGAAGGGGAGTTCCGAGCGCATCAGCTTCATGCCCCATTCGCTATGATGGATCACACCGTCCACCACGCGCGCCCATTCGCGGTAGAGACTGCGGCCGCGTTCGGCGTCCCAGTGGTGCGGGCGGCGGTTGTGCATCGTCCATACAAGTTGCACGCCCGATTTCGCCATGTCCCCGATGAAATTGGAATACTCCGCATCGAATTTCTCCACGTTTTTTGCCGGCGTGCCGAAACAATGCTCGGGCCAGCCGATGTGGAAAATGTCGGTGCCCGCCGCCAGGATTTTCGCGTTCATCCCGCACTCGGGGCGGGGGCGTTTCACGACGAACCCCCCGGTCATCCCCTCGTACAACGCGCGGGCGTAATCATGGTCCGACGGGATTGGCAGCACGCGCAGCCTCGGTGTGATCTCGAACGAGACGCGCATCTCGCGCGCGGGCGTGAGATGGATCTGGTGCGCGTTTTTCAATTCACCCCAGCAGCTCCGCCAGTCCGCCATGCCGCCCACGCTTATGGTGTCCTGATGAAACGCCTGTTCCGATGCGACCACCACCCGGAGCGGCCTTTCCGTCTCGGGAATGTAATAGCTAACCGCGGCCGGCTCTTTCTCAAATACCAGATGTTCCTCCAGGAAAATTGTGTCGTCTTCGACACGACAGGTGGCGGTGCGTTTTCCTGCGAGCGATTTCCATTCCTCACCGTTGGAGACGCATTTGAATCCATCGTGCGTGATCGTGATCCCGCCGGCTCTTTTTTCCACGTGCGCGGGCAGCCCGAGTGGCGCGTATTCCACTCCTCCTGCCGCGATGCGCGGGATGCCGCAAAACAGCGGGGAAGATACGGGATTTTCCAGCAGGCCGGTACTGCGCGGCCAGGGCGCATAGTCCGCGTTGTAGCCGTCGATCAACGGCAGTTGAAATGCAAGGTGCCCGTTCCGATACATCCACACGCCGCCGTTGCGTTCATCGAGTGGTATGAACTCGTCCACTGCGGGAAACAGAGCAGCGGTCGCTGAACTGGCGGTGGGATCTGCATGAATCAGCTTTTCCGCCACGTAGCAAAGCTTCCCGAGGCAGTCGATGGTCATCTGCAGCACGCGGTGAATGCCACGGTAGCCGTCTGTATCCCCGTGCCGGTGGGCATTGATAAGGTCGTCCTCGAACCATCCTTCAAAAGCATGGAACGCATGCGCGATGAGCCCCAGCGAGCGCGCGGGATCGACCGCCAGTCCGCGCTCCAGCGACATCGCGGCAAGCTCCATCGTCAGGCACACCGACAGCGCCCCGATGGAGCGCCCGAATGTGAAGGACGCGCCATTTTCCATCGCAAATTTTTCCAGCAGCCGCGTGTGGTTGACGAGATTGCGCTGCAGTTTGCCCGCGTCAAGCAGGTGCCACATCGGCTCGCAGAAAAGTTGCACATCCGCAGTATAAATGTCGTAACGTCCGCGCCCGTGCCGGTCGTCGTCGAAGAATCCCAGGGGATTGGAGAAGAGAAGATTCTCGAGTTGAGCGATCGATTTTTTCAGGATCGTATCATCTTCCAGGATGCCGAGTTGCTTCCGCGTGAACTCGCACCGCGCGAGCACAGCCCAGTAGTTTGGCGGGTATTTGGGAATCGTCTGCGTTTCCCGGCCGAAAATCCGGCTGCTGTCTGTTGCCAACCGGATGTTTTCCCGTTCGGCCGGGGTGAAATCCGCGAGCAGGGGATTGTTCTCAAACCCGCCGAACGCCAGCAGCGCTTCCGCCACACGGTAGGAGTAGAAGGTATCCGTGGCCGGACCATCGACCCCGCGCAGGAGTTCTGAGATCGCCTTTTCAATGGGAACGTCCGCGATTGTCTTCACGCCGAGCGCGTGCAAGTGGGCCAGCGTGTAGATCAAATCCGGCCCCTCGGAAAATCCCGGCCTGCGATGCCCGCAGAAAAAGCCGGGGATGACGAAGTCCGGCATGAAGCGCCTGACGATGGCCTCGATGCGTTGGGTGACGAAGCCGGTGATTTGAGAGGAGAGTTCTGCAGGTGTCATTTGAAAAAATCAGCCGCCGACTGCCTGGTAATGCTGCACGCCGCGATGCCACATCACGCGCGCGATGATGTATGTGACGACGAACCAGCCCATCTGGATCATCAATCCCGAGTAGAGATCGAAGGTCCGCATCTTTTCCTGATAGACCACGATCGGAAAATAAAGCTCGTACGTGAACGGCAGCCATTTTAACACGACTTGAAGGGCCGCAGGCATGATATCGAGCGGAAAAATATGGCCATTTAGAAAATACTCGAACGAATAGAGGATGAACACGATGGTCGAGATTTCCAGGATCCAGAAGGCAAGCATCGCGAGCGAATACGCGATGAAAAACTGGATGAAGCCCGCCATCGCGAGCGAGACCCCCGTGAGCAGCCACGTGATCGCATGCTGCGGCACCGTGATGTAACTGCGGTAATAAACCAGCACGCACAGGATCGGGATGAATGTCACTACCGTGTAGAGAAGCCGGTAGCTGAGGAACAGGCTGATGCGGTACCCGAGATAATTCAGAGGCTTAGTGAGGAACGAGTTGATCTGCCCCTCGCGGATGTCCGCCGCGATCTGCCATTCGTCCTCGGTCGGCGTCACCAGGTTGTCCACGAGCATCGTGAGGATGAAGTAAAACACCATCGAGTGGTAGGTGTAGGCGCCGATCTTCGCCCCGCTTTCATTGAACATCGCGCCCCAGATGAACACCGTGCCTGCCAATGGCACGAGGCTGAAAAGCGAACGCAGAAAGAAATTCCACCTGTACACGAATGTGTTTTGCAGGCCGATGTCGAAGACTTTGAGGTATTTGCCGAGCGTGGTCATCGGGCGGTCAGTGCGGGGAAGGGGTTGCGTTCGGCATCAAAAGGCTTGAAGTATTCCACGGAGTCCACAAAAGCTAGAAGTCATCCCGTTTTCGATAAAGCTAAATTTCACGAAGCATCCGTCCCCGAAAGACTTTTCCCATGAAACAAAAATCCCCGAAAAAAGAAAAGCAACCGCTCCTTGGCGCGCACATGTCATCCGGCGGCGGCGCGGAGAAGGCGATCGACCGCGGTCTTTCCATCGGTTGCACGGCGATCCAGTTGTTCGTGAAAAACAATATGCAGTGGTTTGCATCGCCATTTTCGGACAAGGAGATCGGCGCGTTTCTCGACCACCCGCAGCGCGGCGAGCTCGGCTCGATCTTCGCGCACAGCGGGTATCTCATCAACCTCGCGGCGACCACGGAGGACTTTCACGAGAAATCCCTGCGTTCGCTGCGCGAGGAACTCGTGCGCGCGGACCAGCTCCAGCTTCCCTTCATCGTGCTGCATCCCGGTGCCCACATGGGGGCGGGCGTAGAGGCCGGGCTGGATAAGATAGTGAAAAGCATCGACGGAATCTTTGCCGCGATCCCGAAAGTGAAGACGAAGATCGCGCTGGAAACCACCGCCGGGCAGGGGTCGAGTCTCGGACATACGTTCGAGCACCTGGAATACATCCTTAAAAATGTGCGCCAACCGGAGCGTCTTTGCGTTTGCGTAGATACCGCGCATCTTTTCGCGGCGGGCTACGACGTTTCCACGCAGACGGGCGCGAAGAAGGTATTCGCGCAATTCCACAAGCTCATCGGCTTCGACAGGCTTGCGGCGCTGCATCTCAATGACTCGAAGGTGCCGCTTGCCTCGCATGTGGACCGCCATGAACACATCGGCAAAGGGAAGATCGGCATTGAGGGGTTCCGCTATGTGATGAACGAGCCGAAATTTACAAAAGTTCCCAAGGTGCTCGAAACTCCCAAGGGCAAGGAGATGACCGAGGACGTGGAAAACATGGCGCTGCTCCGCTCATTGATCGACAAGTAATCCAATGGTCTCCGCGCGCGAACAACTTATCAGCGAAGCCCTCACGCCGGTAAAAGACGCCGGGGACGCAGGTCGCGTGATTCCCGGCGAGCCCCTCCTGCCGGCGGCGTTCCGCTGGAGGAAGAAGGAATATGCCGTGAGTGAAGTTCTCGAAGTATGGAAAGACACGGGGCCCTGCACCCATGGCAGCGGCGAGCGCTATGTGCGCAAGCATTGGTTCCGCATCCGCGTGGCGGACGGCGCGGAAATGAAAATCTACTTCGAACGTAAACAGCGTTCCACCCGGCAGGCGAAGCAACGCTGGTGGCTCTATACGTATATATCAGTCGGCAAGCAGTGATTTCGCGAATGTGACAGACATGAGCGGAGATCACGATCCTCCACGCACATAAAGTTTGTGAAGCGCCCTCGAAGTTACCCCACCAGCGGCTGCTGCTGCGTGAGGCAGTGGAATGCGCCGAGGCCCCAGATCAGTTCGCGGCAGTCGATCGGCACGACCTTGCGGTCGGGGAAAGCTTTTTGCAGCACGGCGATCGCCCACTGGTCGTTCACGTCCTTGAAGACGGGGAGGAGCACCACTTTGTTTGCGATGTAGAAGTTTGCGTAGCTTGCGGGGAGGCGCTGGCCTTCGCGCACGATCTTGGAAGGCATCGGGAGCGTGAAGACATTCAGCGGTTCCTCCTCTGCATTCTCCATCTCGCGGAGATGCGTCAGGTTTTCATGGAGCGGGAAATAGTTTGCGTCGTCCTGGTCCTCCTCGACGACGGTGACGACTGTGTTGCGGTCCACAAACCGCGTAAGGTCGTCGATATGGCCGTCGGTGTCGTCGCCCTCGATGCCGTCGCCGAGCCACAGGATCTTGCGTACGCCGAGATAATCCATGAGCCGTTTTTCAATGTCGCCCTTGGTGAGGTCGGGGTTGCGGTTTGGGTTGAGCAGGCACGACTTTGTGGTGAGCAGAGTGCCGGTCCCGTTCACGTCGATGGAGCCGCCCTCCAGCACCATGCCGGGATAAAACACCTCGATGCCGAGATGTTTTCCCACCTGCGTCGGCACGTCGTCATCGAAATCGAACGGGGGATATTTCCAGCCCCACGCATTGTATTCCCAGTCGAGGATCGCCACCTTCGGCGCCTTGTTGCGCACGAGGAAAATCGGGCCATGGTCGCGGCACCAAGGTTCATTCGTCGGGATGTGGAAGAACTTTACGTGGTCGATACGCGCGTTGTTTTTCTTCAACTGGTTGCGGACTTCCTCCTCCTGGTCCCCGTCGCGGACATTGATGCGAACGGCCTCGGAATCGGCGAGGGCATCGACCATTTTCGCCAGCACGGGGGGGATCTGGTGGTAGGAATCGGGGAAGCTGATGCCGTCCGCACGCGGCCAGGAAAGCCACGTCGCCTCATGCGGTTCCCACTCCGCGGGCATGCGGTAGCCGAGCTTAGCGGGTGTGGCGGCCTTGGTTTCGTCTGGGGATGTGGACATGGCGTTACAATGACGAATGACGAATGACGGATGACGAAACAAGAAAAAGATTCACGCACGGGATTTTGCGCGCAGCATGGGGTGGTGCTGTTTGGGGATATGTCATTGGGGTTGGCGTGACTTTAGCTAATCGATGAGACGTTTTTCAATGTCGGAGTAGGCGTCGATTCTTCTGTCCCGGAAAAATGGCCAGTGGGTACGCTGCTCGTCGATGCGGGCGAGGTCGATATCGACGACGAGGATGTCTTCGCTGTCCGTGCCGGATTTCGCGATGATCTTCCCCGACGGATCGGTCACAAAGCTTTGCCCCCAGAATTCGATGCCGGGGCCGCCGTTCGGCAGTTCGTGGCCGATGCGGTTCGACACGGCGACGAAACAGCCGTTTGCAATCGCGTGGCTGCGCTGGATCGTTTCCCACGAATCGTGCTGCTGCTCCCCGTATTGCGCTTTCTCCGAGGGATGCCAGCCGATCGCCGTGGGGTAGAAAAGAATCTCCGCCCCGCGCAGCGCCGTGAGCCGCGCCGCCTCGGGATACCACTGGTCCCAGCAGACGCACACGCCGATCTTGCCATGCTTCGTGTCCCACGCGCGGAAACCGAGGTCGCCGGGTGTGAAGTAGAATTTCTCGTAATAAAGCGGATCATCCGGGATGTGCATCTTGCGGTATTTGCCAAGATACGTGCCATCCGCATCGATGATCGCCGCGGTGTTGTGATAAACGCCGGGACCGCGCTTTTCAAAAAGCGAGGCCACGATTACCACATTCAATTCCTTCGCCAGCGCCGCAAGCGCGTTCGTGGAGGGCCCGGGGATTTCCTCCGCGAGCTTGAAGTATTCGTGGTCCTCCACCTGGCAGAAATACTGCGAGCGGAACAACTCTGGCAGGCAGATGATGTTTGCCCCGCGCTGCGCAGCCTCGCGCACTTTTCCGAGCGCGTTCGCAAGGTTCTCCTCCGGGTGCGGCGTGCAGCGCATCTGGATGATACCCAATTTTATTTTCTGGCCGGTGGCGGACATGGGACTGGAAATTTACTTCAACTTCGCGAAAGCGCGAAACTACTTTTTGTGAAATTTTCGTGTCGGGAATTCCCGCCGTTACTTGATGGAGCCCGCCGGCACGATCTTGATGCTCTCGATTTTGACCGCCTTCGCTGGCTTGCTTGATTCGCCGCGGCCGGTGTCCATGGTGGGCGTGTTGCCGATTTTCATGAGCACGTCCTCTCCCTTGATGAGTTTGCCGAAGGTCGTGTACTTTCCGTTCAGCGATTGCATCTGCGGGGAATCCGCATCGCCGAGGCAGATGAAGAACTGGCTGCCGGCCGAGTCCGGATCCATGGAGCGGGCCATGGAGATCACCCCGCGCTCATGTTTCTTCTCGTTGAATTCCGCCTTGATCTTGTAGCCGGGATCGCCCGTGCCCCAGCGGTCTTCCTTGCCCGGGTCCTTTGAAAGCGGGTCGCCGCCCTGGATCATGAAACCCTTGATGATGCGGTGGAATACCGTGCCATCGTAAAAACCATCCTTCGAAAGCTTGATGAAATTTTCCACGGTCTTCGGCGCGACATCGGGCCAGAAAGCGACCACCATTTCGCCCTCGGTGGTTTTGATCACGGCGACCTGGTCGGAACTTTTTTTGTCATCGGCATGCAACGAGAGCACGCCCAGCGACAGGGCGAGCAGGCAGGGGAGGAGAATGTTTTTCATGAAGACAGATTTGCCACGAAGTGCCGCAACTGTCACGCGCGGAAACGTGAAAAATGAGGATTGCAATGCGCCGCCGTCCGCGCAGATACTCCGCGCTCAACCTTCAACACTCACCCCGAAAATCATGCAAGACATCCGTATCAAACTCAAGACCGACAAAGGCGAAATCGAACTTACACTTTTCGCATCGAAGACACCGATCACCGTTGCGAACTTCCTGAACCTCGCCACGAAGAAATATTATGACGGCCTCAAGTTCCATCGCGTGATCGATAATTTCATGGTGCAGGGCGGGGATCCCACCGGCACCGGCGCAGGCGGCCCGGGCTACAAGTTCGAGGACGAGTTTCTTGCGGAATTGAAATTCGACAAACCCGGCCTTCTCGCCATGGCGAACGCAGGCCCGCGCACCAACGGCAGCCAGTTTTTCATCACCCACGTGCCGACCACATGGCTGAACCAGAAGCACACAATCTTCGGCGAAGTCACGAAGGGCCAGAACGTCGTGGACGCCATCCGCGGAGGCGATAAAATCACGAGCATCGAAATCCTCGACCCGACCGACGAACTGTTCGCCGCGCAATCCGCAAAGATCGCGCAGTGGAATGCCGCCCTGAAAAAGTAGCACGCGCATTTATCTACATCCCATGGGGCCCTGTGTGTCCCATGGGATGTATTGCGTGAAACTTAGAAAACCTCGGGCTGGCCCTCGGTCATTACGATGACCTTGTCCTCGATGCCGTGTTCCTTCGCGCAGGCGAGGAGACGCACCGGGGGCTCATGCACAGGCTCGTAGCTCAGACGGAATGTCCCGAAATGCATCGGGATGAGCGTCTTCGCCTTCAACTCGATGAATGCCTGCACGGCTTCCTCGGGATTCATGTGCACCTCGCGACCGCTCGGCGGGTCGTAGGCGCCGATCGGCATCAACGCGAGATCGATATTATAACGCTCGCCGATTTCCTTGAATCCGTCGAAATACGCCGTGTCGCCGCAGTGGAAAATCGTGCGTCCGCCGACCTCGATGATGTAGCCGCCGAATCCCCGGTGCGAATCGTGCAGCATGCGCGCGCCCCAGTGGTGGCACGGCGTGAGGCTGATCTTCACCGACTTGTGCTCGAATGACTCCCAGTAGTGCAACTCGTGCACGCTCTTGAACCCGAGGTCATGCACCAGGTTGCCCACTTCGAACGGGACTACCACGGGCTGGTCCTCCGCGACCTCGCGCAGCGTCTTGCGGTCGAGATGGTCGAAATGCGCGTGCGTGACCAGCACTAGGTCGATGGAGGGAAGATCGTGCAGATGAATGCCGGGATGCTTGATGCGCTTGATCACCTTCAGCCACTTCGACCAGTTCGGGTCGATGAGCAGATTCACACCGTGGAACTGGATCAGGAACGAAGCGTGACCGATCCACGTGATCCCGATTTCCGATTCCTTCAGCTCGGGCAGTATCGGGTTTGGGTTTCCGCCGGAGCGCGGCGTGAAGAGCGAGGGGATGAGCACCTGGGTGAGGAAGTTTCGCTTTGCCCAGCCTTTCTTCGGCTTGAGTCCCACTTTCTTTGCAGGCATTGCCGGCTTGCGCGGCGCATGGCCGTTGCCATTGCCGGTGATGATCTCGGCCTTGCCCTTCCCGCGATTCTTGAAAAAGCGCTTTACCACAGCATTAAAAGATTAAACAGGTTTTCGCCTTTAGCAAAGATTTTACGTGCGCTTGCGCGAAGGGCCGGGAAAGGCTTTAATTTCCCATTACATGACAAGCAAAGAGGAATTGCGCGAATCAATCCGCGACAGATTGCGGGCTGTGCCAGCGGAGGAGATTGCATGGAGATCCTACCTGATCTGCGATTTCATCCAGCAGCAGCGCGAATGGCAGGAGGCAAAAATCGTCGGCCTTTTTGCGTCGCTGCCCACGGAGCCCGTGGTGGAATTTCTCTGGGACGATATCCGCAAAAGTGGAAAAAAAGTCTGCTACCCGAAGGTCAACGGCGAGAACCTCAGCCTCCTCGTGGTCAACGACCCCACGGAACTGGTCAAGTCACGGTGGCAGTTGCGCGAGCCCGTGATGCGCGAGCCGAATCTGCAGTCACTCGAAAAAATCGACCTCCTGCTTGTCCCCGGTCTCGCTTTTTCCGGAAAGGGCGAGCGGCTCGGGCGCGGCGGCGGTTTTTACGACAGGCTGCTCTCGCGCGAAGTCGTGCGGGCTTTCAAGCTGGGCGTGTGCTTTGATGCGCAGGCTTTTCCGGAACTGCCGCTGGAATCCCACGATGTCGCCGTGGATGCGGTGATTACGGAATCGGGTGTGCTTTCACACGCCGCCAGCCACGTTTAGCCGCAAAGCTTAAAACAGCGTGTAAATAAACGGCGCGGCGGAGGATGCCCCGAGGATGATGATCACGCCGAAAATCAGCAACACGATCACGATCGGCACCAGCCAGTATTTTTTGTTCTCCTTGAGGAGGGCCAGGAATTCGCCCGCCAGGCCCGCCTGTTTTTCGGCGCCTGCCTTCTCAAAGGAATTTTTTTCTTCGTCGCTCATTACGGTTAAAACTGGCGGTAATAGCGCTTGAAATCAACTTTCTTTTCCACATCGGTCCAATAGGTGGAGGCGCTTTTGTCGAAGCCCTTTTTCAGGGATAGCTTTCCCAGTGAACTCATCAGAAGGCCGATCGGCGTGAGAACGCAGTAATAGAATACGCTCAAAAGAACGTTGCCGATCACGATGCCCATGCAGCAGGCGATGAAATACCAGGCGAGATAAAACGGCTTCGCGATCGCGGGCAGGAGCCAGAGGATCACTCCCGCCGCAAAACCAACCACGCCGAGCCAGAGGAAAAACGGTTTCCAGGTGTGTGAACTGATCCACGTGACGAGCAAGAAGAACAACGCCAGCGAGGGGAACCCGATGATGAGGCTCACGGCGAACTTGCGCTTGTCCTCGAGGTCGGGGTTCCAGTTGACGTCTTTGAAAGGGTTCATCATGGCGCGTTAATCCAGTGAAAAGCTGCCGACGTATTTTTCCCGCTCTTTTTCGCCGAGTTGCGGCTGCTCTTCTTTCCTCAACAGGCAGTTCTCGAGAACGAGCACGTCGATGTCCGACGCCATGAAGCAGCGGTAGGCGTCGCGCGGGGTGCCGACAATCGGTTCGCCGCGGATGTTAAAGCTCGTGTTGATCACGACGCCGCAGCCGGTCTGTTTCTTGAACTCGCGGATGAGGCGGTAGTAGCGGCCGTTGCGCCGTTCATCCACGCTCTGGATGCGCGCCGACATGTCCACGTGGGTGACCGCGGGGATCACGGAGCGTTTTACGTTCACGCGCTTGCACAGGTCGGGATCTTTCATCGCCTGCCTCTGCGCGTCCGTGAGTTCGCAGCGCTTGTCCTTGCGCACGGGGGCTACCAGCAGCATGTAGGGCGACTCGCGGTCGAGCTCGAAATACTCCGGCACGTCCTCCGCCAGCACGCTCGGCGCGAAGGGGCGAAAGCTCTCGCGGAACTTGATCCGGAGGTTCATCTGCGACTGCATCGTCTCGCTGCGCGCGTCGCCGATGATGCTGCGTCCACCGAGGGCGCGGGGGCCGAACTCCATCCTGTCCTGGAACCAGCCGATCACTTTCTCGCTGGTCATTGCCTCCACTGTGGCGCGCAGGAGTTCCTCCTCGTTTTCGTAAAATGTGTATTTGATTTTCTCCGCATCGAGGAAGGCTCGAATTTCCGTGTTGGAAAACTTCGGGCCGAGCAGCGAGCCGTTCATTGTGTCGTGACCGTCCGTCTTCCGTTCGTTTTCCAGCAGATGGTAATAAGCAAACAACGCCGCACCGAGCGCGCCGCCCGCATCGCCTGCCGCCGGGTTGATCCAGACCTCGTCGAAGATTTTCTCGCGCAGCAGCACGCCGTTCGCCACGCAGTTCAGCGCCACGCCGCCCGCCAGGCAGAGGTTTTTCGCACCGGTCAGTTTTTTCGCCGTGCGCGCCATGCGCAGGCAGACTTCCTCGGTGACTTTCTGGATCGATGCCGCCATGTCCATCTCGCGCTGGGTGATCGTCGATTCCGCGCCGCGCGCCGGGCCGCCGAAGAGATCGGCAAACTTGTCGTTCGTCATCGTCAATCCCTGGCAGAAATTGAAGTAGCTCATGTCCATCGCCAGCGAGCCGTCCTCCTTCAGGTCCACGAGTTTGTCGAGGATCAGGTCGACGTATTTCGGTTCGCCGTAAGGGGCCAGCCCCATCAGCTTGTATTCGCCCGAGTTGACGCGGAATCCCGTGAAATAGGTGAATGCGCTGTAAAGCAGCCCTATCGAATGCGGAAACTCCAGCGTCTTGAGCAGATCCAGCTTGTTGCCGCGCCCGATGCCGATGCTCGCGGTGTCCCATTCGCCCACGCCATCCATCGTCAGCACCGCCGCCTCGTCGAAGGGCGAGGGGAAGTAGGCGCTCGCCGCATGCGACTCGTGGTGGCCGGTGAATGCGATCCGTTTCGTGTAGCGGCCGCCGAGCGATTTCCGGATTTCTTTTGGCAAATGCAGTTTCGTTTTCAGCCAGAGAGGCATTGCCATCAAAAACGAACGCAACCCCTGCGGCGCAAATGCCAGGTAGGTCTCCAGCAAGCGCTCGAATTTCAGCAGCGGCTTGTCGTAGAACACCACGTGGTCCAGATCCTCCGGCCCGATGCCTGCCTCGTGCAGGCAGTAGTCCACGGCGTGCTTCGGAAAATTGAAGTCGTGCTTGATCCGGGTGAACCGTTCCTCCTGCGCCGCGGCGACAATAACCCCGTCCACGACCAGCGCTGCTGCGCTGTCGTGATAATATGCGGAGATGCCGAGTATTTTTTTTGACATGAAAAAAGCGTTTGGAAGATAAGAGGCCGATCATCTTTCATTCACCATCGTCCAAATCAAGATAAACTTCACACTCCAAGAAACTCGCGCAGTTGATAAGATAACGATAGAAACACAGTCAATGACGTCGAAAATTCAACTTTCCGAAGGCAAAAAGCTGCTCATATCGCTGTCGCTGTTTCTTGTTCTGCTGCTGACCATCGACTTTGGGATCGGATTCATGGTTGTCCGCAGGCACGGCTATTTCAAGAACGTCGACCCGATCTCGACGGAAAATACCATCACCAACCAGGAGACATTCCGCAGGCGCGACAGCATCTGCCACCATAACCTCGCGCCCAACCAGTCCCGGATGGAAATCTGGGGCGATGAGTACAAGATCGTCACCAATTCCCTGGGATTCAAAGCCGCCACGCCGGAGGCCGTCCCGTTTACCAGCTCCAAGCACCGCATCCTGTTCATAGGCGATTCCTTCACCGAGGGCGTGGGCATTCCGTGGGACCAGACATTCATCGGCATCATCGGCAATGCGCTTGCTCCACGCAATGTCGAGGTGTTCAACGCCGGTGTCATGGGCTACTGCCCAAAGCTGGAATTTTACAAGATCCTGCACCTCATCAACGATGTCGGCCTGCATTTCGACGAATGCGTGATGTTCATCGACACGTCGGATGTCTGCGACGAGATCATGTATTCGCCCTTCGTGCCTGCAAACAAGCTGCCGGAGGACGAATACACCGGGCGCTACACCTTCGTGCCGAATTCGTTGCGGTGGTACGAGTATTCGTTTATCTACAGGAACCTCGCGCAGATGGTGGGAAAGGATCCCTGGAAACGCTTCCGTATCCTCGACAATCGCACGAAGGACATCTTCGATTTTTGGAATTTCAGGACGCAATGGTCCTCCAATCCCCGGTTCTTTGAGAAACAGGGCAAGCCCGGCATCGCATCCTGCGCCTACTACGTGGGCCTGCTCAAAAAGCTCTGCGAATCGCACGGGATAAAGCTCTCGATCGCGGTGTATCCATGGCCGAAGGAAGTCGGTGCCCCGGGCAGGGATTCGATACCGCGTGTCTATTGGCGCGACTATGCGGCGAAGAACAATCTCCCGTTCTACGATTTCTTCCCATTCTTCGACACCGGCGATTCCCAGCAAACAACCGTGGCCAAGTATTACATTCCAAAGGACGTCCACTGGAATGCCGCGGGGCATGCGGTGATCGGCAAAGCCTGGCTGGAACAATACACGAAAGCGGCGGACGCAGGGCAGCCTAGCAGCACTCGCTGAGCTTCATTCTGAACTTCGGGATGCGCGTGAGCACCGGAGAGCCTTCCTCGCTGACGCCGAAAAATGAGCCTTCCGCCACGCTGTCTGAGCCGATGGTATGGTAGCTGTGATAGGAAAATTCGTCGCCGGGTTCGAGCCGGGGAAACTTGCCCACCACGCCGTCACCCTCGACGACCACGCAGTTCGCATCCTCGTCCGTCACCACCCACTTGCGACCCTTGATCGTCACGATCTCGTCCGACTCATTGTGGATGGTGAGGTAATAAACAAAGGGGTATGGCCGATCCGGCGGGGCTTCCAGGTTCGGCATGTAGCAGACTTTGTCCACGGTGACCGTAAGGCCGGTCAACTCTCTAAACTCACAAAACATCGCGGTTATAATACCCCGTTAAAAGCATGTTTGCCAGAGGAGAAATTGGATAAATCTCACGGAGCGCACGCGCAGCCATGATTTCCGCTTGCGCTTGGATGCTGTTTCCACACAATTCCCGCAGTATCCCATGCCTTCCTCGCCACCAGTCGCACTCACCATCGCCGGTTCGGACAACAGCGCCGGTGCCGGCGCGCAGGCCGACCTGAAAACATTCAGTGCTCTCGGTGTTTACGGTGTAACGACCATCACATGCATCGTTGCCGAGGTGCCGGGCAAGGTGAGCGCCATCCAGGCCGTGGATGAGCACATCGTGCGCGAGCAGCTCAGACTTACGTTTGAAGCATATCCGGTCGCCGCATTGAAAACCGGGCTGCTCCATTCAAAGAAAACCATCGCCGCCGTGTGTGATGTTCTTGAGGGGATTTTCAAACAAGGCGGTGCGTACCGGTCATCCCTCGTGGTCGATCCCGTTATGGTTGCCACCAGCGGCGACGCACTTTTGGATACCGATGCCGTCGCGGTTTATACGGAACGCCTTTTCAAAATGGCTACACTTGTCACCCCGAATCTCGATGAAGTCCGCGCGCTCCTGGGCCGGCCCGTGATTACCGTGGATGAGATGAAAGTGGCCGGGCGTGAACTCGTGGAAAAATTCGGCGCGGCTTTTTTGTTGAAGGGCGGCCATCTCAAGCAAAACGCCACTGCCACGGATATACTTTTTACGGGGCATGAGGAGCACGAGTTCAGCGCCCCGTTCGTTCCCGGAGTCGCCACGCACGGCACGGGCTGCACCTACTCGGCCGCGATCACCGCCGGACTTGCAAAGGGACTTCCGCTTGCAGCGGCCATTGGCGAAGCCAAGCCGTTTGTCACCCGCGCGATTGCGAATTACTTCACATGGCAGCGCGGCGAATCCACTACTGCTGCCCTAAACCATTTCCTTTGAGGGCGCTGCGCAAAATTCTTCTCGACTGCGGCGTGTTACGCTTGATGAATAGCGGAGTATGAAAATTCTCGTCATCGGCGGCGGCGGGCGCGAGCACGCGCTGGCTTGGAAATTGAAGCAATCCCCGCGTGTTTCAACAATCTTCTGCGCGCCCGGCAATGCCGGCACCGGGAATATTGCCACGAATATTTCCGTCCCCATTTCCGACCAGACCGCGCTGCTGAAATTCGCGCAGGATGAAAAAATCGACCTCACCGTGGTCGGTCCCGACGATGCGCTGGCGGCAGGCATCGTCGATCTTTTCGAGAAGAACGGGCTGCGCATTTTCGGGCCCATAAAAGCGGCGGCGCAATTTGAATCGTCGAAGATTTTTGCGAAGGAATTCATGCAACGCCACGGCATCCCGACGGCTGCCTCGGGGCATTTTTCGGACAGCACGGAGGCGCATCGCTTCTGCCAGAAGATGAAATATCCCGTGGTCATCAAGGCCGATGGCCTGGCGCTCGGCAAAGGCGTGGTGATTGCGGACAGCCCGGACATGGCCGCGAAGACGATCCACCGCATCATGGAACTCAGGCAGTTCGGTGAAGCGGGGCGGAACATTGTCATCGAGGAATTTTTGCAGGGGCAGGAGTGCTCGATCCACGCGCTCGTCGATGGAAGGAACTACCTCCTTTTCCCCGGCGCGCAGGACCACAAGCAGGTATTCGACGGCGACCGCGGGCCGAACACCGGTGGCATGGGCACATTCAGCCCGGCAAAAATCCTCACGCCGGAACTGGAGAAAAAAGTGCACGAGGAAGTCATGAAACCATTCCTCGCCGGGCTGAAGGCGGAGGGGATCACATTCAAGGGCCTGCTTTTTCCCGGCCTCATGTTGACGAGGGACGGTCTCAAGGTGCTGGAGTTCAACTGCCGTTTCGGAGACCCCGAGACGCAGGTGCTGCTGCCACGACTGAAGACCGACCTGGTCGATCTCATAGAGGCGACCATCGACGGCAAACTCGAGCAGGCGAAGATCGCATGGGATGGTCGCGCCGCTGTGTGCGTGGTCATGGCGTCCGGCGGCTACCCCGGCGATTACGAAAAGGGGAAGCCCATCTCGGGGCTGGAACAATTTCAGGACACTGGCGACGTGGTCGTTTTTCACGCGGGCACCAAGCTCGAAAACGGCAAAGTGCTCACAGCGGGCGGACGCGTGCTGGGTGTGATGGCCCTTGGCGCCGATCTCCGGGCCGCGCAGTCCCGCGCCTACGAGGCGGCGGGCCGCATCCAATTCGAGGGAAGCCATTATAGAAGGGATATTGCTCAAAAGGGTTTGCTCGGCTAGGTTGTGCCCACTCGTTTATGAGTATCAAATCCCTCGCGGTATTTTCCCTCGTTTCCGCCCTTCTCGCGCCTCTCGTTTTATTTGGCGCGGAGTTGCCGTCTCCAAGTGCGACACCTTCGGCTGCCGCCAGTCCTTCGCCAGCAGCCAAACCGAAGGAACAAAAAAAGCCGGAATCACATTCACCCACTCCCACGCCCGGCCCGCGCGCGATCATCGACGGCCTTTCGCAGGGTGACCTGAACGATGCGATGGACCTGCTCAAGAGTAACTACGTGAACCCTGCTGCATTGAGCGACCAGGAAATGAGCCGTGCTACTTTGCAAGGCCTGCTGGACCGCCTCGCTCCCGGCATCTCTATTTTCTCCCAACCGCCGCAAATTCCCGAGGCAGCCCCCACCTTCACGGAAATCCTCGATGGTCGCATTGGCTACTTCCGCCTCGGCTCGCTCTCCAAGACCAACCTCGACGAATTGGATGTCGCGCTGCAGGAGTTCAACGGCAAGGCGCTGAAATCCATGGTGCTCGACCTTCGCGCGACGCCGGAGAGCAGCGATTTCGACATGGCGGGCGAGGTGATCAAGCGATTCTGCCCCAAGGGGAAGGTTCTTTTCACGGTGAAGAAAACAGGCGCAAAGCAGGAGCGCATCGTGACATCGAACCAGGATCCAAGTTTCCAAGGCATCCTCATAGTAATGGCCGACAAGGATACCGCAGGCGCGGGCGAAGTAGTGGCGGCGGTGCTCAGGCTTTACACAAAGGCGATGGTCATCGGGCATACCACGGCGGGTGAAGCGGTCGAGTTTTCCGATCTCCCGCTGCACAGCGGAAAAATCCTGCGTGTGGCCGTGGCCGAGGTGGTGCCGCCCGGCAACGTCTCCATTTTTCCGGACGGCGTGAAGCCCGATCTTGCGGTCGAGATGCCGGTTGCGGACAAACTTGAAATTTTCAAGCGGAGCAGGGAAAAGGGCGGAATGGGCCCGTTCGTATTCGAGACGGAGCGTGTGCACCTGAACGAGGCCGCGCTTGTCGCCGGCAGGAATCCCGAGATCGACGCAATCGAAGCCGCGCAGCGGACGAAGGCCGCC
>Ga0068860_100002781_pt1 | contig 18196 bp, 15 predicted proteins | sample KBSSwiS32_FD_66597 | JGI IMG/M metagenome (GOLD analysis project Ga0068860, IMG submission 66597) | Switchgrass rhizosphere microbial communities from Kellogg Biological Station, Michigan, USA - KBS Switchgrass S3-2 | ecosystem: Host-associated > Plants > Roots > Rhizosphere > Soil ... | reverse complement strand
ACTCAAAATTCATCAACGTTTGCGTACGCTTTCAATTGTCAAAGAGCTTTGGCTCTCAGGCCCCAAACTGTGTTTTTGGCGTCAAAAAAACCGCCTGCTAGTACTTGGCGGATTTCGTTTGAACCCCCTCAGCGACGCGCAGGTCGCTAAGCACATCCAGAGATAATAGGCATCGAAATGGAGTGTGTCAACGGAGATTTTCAAAATCTTCTTCGATAGCTCGAAGAATTTTTTTCATCCACTCGTCATTACGCCGCGCATCGTCGCTCTCAATCATCACCCGCAACAATGGCTCTGTTCCTGAGTATCGCACAACGAGTCTGCCGTATCCATTCAACGCGGCGCTGGCATCAAGCATTGTTGCCTGCAAACGATTCATCGACTCCAATGGAACCCGCTGTGACACGCGCACGCCTTTCAACATCTGCGGCGCTGGACTCCAGTCGCGTGTGAGGTCGTCCAACGACTGTGTCGTCTCAACCATCGCTTGTGCGAGTTTCAACGTAGTCAGCAGTCCATCGCCAGACAAACGGAAATCCGAAAAGATAATGTGGCCCGAAGGTTCACCGCCGAGCGTTGCTCCGCTGCGTTGCATCTCTTCAAAAATAAACCGATCGCCTACAGCAACACGCGTCAAGCCGACGCCGTCTGATTCGAGTTTCTTTTCGAGCGCATAGTTGGTCATGGACGTTCCGACAACACACGACGGTTTTATTCGACGCGACATCACCAGCAACACCGCATCGCCATCGACGAGCTTTCCGCTTCCAGACACGAACAAAGACCGATCGCCATCGCCATCGAAGGCAACACCGAAATCGGCCACGCCTTCTTTCATCGCCGACATCAGAGTCTCCGGATGCACGGCGCCGCAACTCGCATTGATATTTCTTCCCGTCGGTGTTGCGCAGATCGGCCGCACATCGGCGCCAAGCGCTCTCAATACTTCCGGCGCGACGACGCTCATCGCTCCATTCGCGCAATCCGCGATGATGCGCTTGCCCGCTAACCAGCGCCCCTGGGGAAAGTGTGAAGCGAGCAACTCCTCATAACGGCGAAGCCAGCGCGTTCTTGTATCCTGCGACGGATTTAGATCCGGCACTGAATCCGTTATCGCCTCAACGCCGGCAGGCAGAAGTTGCGCGATCCTGCCTTCAATCCGCGCTTCCACTTCATCGGTCAGCTTGGTGCCGTCGCGAGAAAACACTTTGATGCCGTTGTCTTCGAACGGATTGTGGGAAGCCGAGATCATGATTCCGCCAGAGAAAGAATGCGCGCGAGTCAACAACGCAACAGCCGGCGTCGGAATCACGCCCGCCGGCTCGGCATGCGATCTTCCGGAACGGTTGATACCTTCAATTGCGAGTCCGAGAATCCACGGGCTTGATGTTCGAGTGTCTTCGCCGACAAGAATGCGCCCGCCCAATTCCTCTCCAATAGCCTGGCCGATTGCGAGGATGGCCGCCTGATTCAGCGGGAAGACTCCAGCGCGTGTTCGAATACCGTCTGTACCAAATAGCTTCATTTCACTTTGCGGCCGATTCGAACCTCAACAGTAATCGGATCCAGTCTTGGAATTCGGACGAGGGGATCTTCGACGTCGAGTTCCGATTCTTCCATGAACGTTGCTTGACGCCCGCTGATGTTGACGTCGGTAGTCTCAATCGTTTCGACTTTCATAACATGGCTTGCCGGCCCTTCAATCACGATACTCTCAGGCATCACAACCGTCTTCTCGACTTCGAATCCTGCGGCCGGCGATCCAGTCAGCCGCGGATAAATACGGACGGTTCGACTTGCTCTGGCTTCAACATCCATGCGCACGCGGGCGGGAATCACTTGCACGACTTCGACACCCACAGGAGCCCGCACGAGTTCGGGGGAAAGCGGCAGGATCTTCCCCTGTCCCATTGTTATGCCATTCATATCAATCGCCAATGAAAGGTCCTGCGGCATTAACGTTCTCACGAGCGAGGAGGGGCCTCGCAGACGAACTTCGACGGGTTCGGTTGTGTCGCCGTACACCTCTGTTTGTGGAGGAATATTTCGGATCTCCAATGGCACCGACAGCGCGATCTCCGATGTGGGTATCCGGGCGACTTCCGCCCACAGGATCGTGGCAAGCAGGAGCGAAATGAGTTTGAGATGCCAGTTATGAAGTAGAAGGCCCTTCATTGGTAGTTTCCACAGCAGTAGTTTCCCTCACGGGACTTTTCTGTCCAAAGGATTGCCGTAATTTTGCCCTTAAAGCGTCGATAGTGAGGCCGCGTTCAATCTGCCCACCCTGAGCCAGCGATATGGATCCCGTTTCTTCAGACACCACGATCGCAATCGCATCCGTTTCCTCAGTGATACCGATTGCGGCCCGATGGCGCGTACCCAGGTCCTTGCTCAACCTCGGCTTTACCGTCAGCGGTAAAAAGCACGCGGCTGCAGCGATCCGATTATTCTGAATAATGACAGCTCCGTCATGGAGCGGAAGATCGTGGTTGAAGATGGTCACCAGCAGGTCATAAGAAAGAACGGCATCAAGCGCGACGCCGCTCTCGATATAGCTTCTCAACCCGATGTTCCGCTCAATAATGATCAGCGCTCCGGTTTGCTTCGACGCCAGTTTTTCCACGCAAAGAATGATTTCTTCGGTGGATTCAGAACGGTTGATTCTCGACAGGCTCCCGGGGAACGCGCTTTGTCCGAAGTGAGCCAGAGCGCGGCGTATTTCTGACTGAAATACAATGATGATCAGGAACACAAAATACGGAAGCACTGTCGAAAGAAGCCAGGAGACGGTATCCAGCCGCGTCCAACGGGCGAGGTAGAACGAAAGCACGACAAGTCCGACGCCGACGACCATGTGCATCGCGCGACGGCCTTGAATAAAGACGAGTGCCTGATAGATGACGAAGGCGGCGATAAGAATATCGAGAACGGCCGTCCACGTCATGGTCGCCGCCCTCTATTCGACAATTGCATCCAACACATCCACCAGAGTTCTGATCTCCTTCACATCGTGCACACGCACGATGTGTGCGCCCTGAACTATCGCCGCCGCAACCGTAGCCGCCGTTCCCCATGCTGGGTCGTAGGGCGTGCCCGGTTCAATCCGGGCAATCTTACGAATAAACGACTTTCGGGATGTTCCGATAAGTACCGGACATTCTAATGGAGACAGGGCCTTCACGTTCCGTAAAAGGCTCAAGCTCTCTTCAGCGCGCTTGCCGAATCCTATCCCGGGGTCAATCACGATCGCGGTTTTTTCAACGCCGGCCGCGACTGCAGAGTGAATCGACTTTCCGAGATCCTGTCGAACCTGATCGACAGCGCTCGCCATCGGCGGCTGTAGATGCAACTCATCTCGACCCCCGCGGCTATGCATCAGAATGACGGCGGCGCGATAGGAGGCGGAAACTTCCAGCATCGCGGGATCAAAGCGGAAAGCGCTGATGTCGTTTACAATCTGCGCGCCTGCCGCAAGAGAACGGCGCGCAACTTCCGAACGATAGGTATCGATGGAAATTGGGATGTGAACCTTCCCGCGGAGCGCTTCGACGATGGGAACGACCCGCCGCAGTTCCTCGTCTTCAGAAATCGCTGTGCTGCCCGGCCGGCTCGATTCTCCGCCTATGTCCAGAATGTCGGCGCCTTGCGCTTCAATTTCGAGGGCCCGCGCGATAGCTTTCGAACGATCGTTATAGAGACCGCCGTCCGAAAAAGAGTCGGGCGTGAGGTTGAGGATGCCCATCACGATTGTCCGCGCGCCAAGCGCAATCGACACCTGAGGCAAGGTCCAGGAGTAGTGGGTTCGCATGATTCCGACTGCGCGAGTGCTCCATAACAAAAAAGGCCATCCATGGAATCACGGATGGCCTTTGCGTTGGTTCTGCCTTTCGCCTCAGGCCGGCGCAGGACCTTCCTGCTGCTTCGGAATTGGCGCAGGCCGGACGTTCTTTGCCGGCACGGGCGTTGGCTTCTCCGGCTTAGCTTCGGTCTTGCGCGGACGACGCTCTTCCAGCGGCTGGCCTGCGATCAACATTTGGATTTCCGCCGCATCCAGAGATTCCCGCTCCAGAAGGGCCTCCGCAATCCGGACGAGAGCTTCGCGGTGTCCGGTCAACAGACCCTTAGCGCGCTCATAGCCGCTGATCACGAGCCTTCGTACTTCCTCATCGATGGCGACAGCCGTGCTCTCGCTATAGTCGCGATGCTGAGCAATTTCGCGGCCCAGAAAGATCTGTTCCTCCTGCTTTCCGAATGTCAGCGGACCAAGGGATGACATACCGAACTGGCAGACCATCTTTCGAGCCAGTTCCGTGGCCTGCTCGATGTCATTGCCGGCGCCCGTCGTCATCGTATTGAGGAAAAGCTCCTCGGCAAGCCGTCCACCCATCATGATCCCGAGCTGTCCTTCGAGATACGTCTTCGGATAGGTATGCCGATCATCCACGGGCAGCTGTTGAGTGACACCCAGTGCCATGCCACGTGGGATAATCGTGACTTTGTGCAGTGGATCCGCGCCTTCCGTCATGGCGGCGACGAGCGCGTGACCTGCTTCGTGATAAGCCGTGACGCGTTTCTCATGCTCGCTGATCAGCATCGACTTTCGTGCGACGCCCATCAGCACCTTGTCTTTTGCCAGTTCGAAGTCTTCCTGCAGCACAACCTTCTGATTCACGCGTGCGGCATTCAGGGCTGCTTCGTTGACGAGGTTGGCAAGATCGGCTCCCGAAAACCCTGGTGTGCTGCGAGCAATGACCGATACATCCACATCTTCGGACAGTGGAATCTTGCGGACGTGCACCGACAAGATCCCCTCGCGCCCTTTCACATCGGGGCGTGGCACCACGACCCGGCGATCGAACCGGCCAGGACGCAGCAATGCAGGATCGAGCACATCCGGACGGTTGGTGGCGGCAATCAGGATGACGCCTTCATTCGATTCAAAACCGTCCATCTCGACAAGCAGCTGGTTCAGCGTTTGTTCGCGTTCGTCATGACCGCCGCCCAGGCCGGCGCCGCGATGGCGTCCGACGGCGTCAATCTCATCGATGAAGATGATGCACGGGGCATTCTTCTTGCCCTGCTCAAACAGGTCTCGAACACGCGAAGCGCCCACGCCGACGAACATCTCGACGAAGTCCGATCCGCTTATCGAAAAGAAAGGTACGTTGGCTTCACCCGCAATGGCGCGCGCAAGGAGTGTTTTTCCTGTGCCCGGAGGGCCGACAAGCAAAACGCCTTTAGGAATACGTCCGCCCAGCTTCTGGAATTTCTGAGGTTCCTTCAGGAAGTCAATAATCTCCTGCAGTTCTTCCTTCGCTTCATCAACGCCGGCGACATCCTTAAAGGTGACTTTCTTCTGATGCGCTGTCAGCAGACGCGCCCGGCTTTTGCCAAAGGAGAGAGCCTTGTTCCCTCCGCTCTGCATCTGGCGCATGAAGAAAATCCAGAATCCGAACACGAAGAGCATTGGGAGGCCCCATGAGAGCAGCATGGCCAGCCAGGGGTTTGCATCAGGAGGAATGATCGTCACATCGACGGACTTACTCGTCAGTTTGTCGTAAATCGTGGAGTAATCCTGCGGAATAACGGAGGTGAATTCCTCCATTGGCTTTTCCTTCAGGTGACCCTTCAGATTTGATCCGTTAATCGTGACGTCCTTGACTTCGTCCTTCTCGAGCTTGTTCATGAAGTCGGTCAAGGTGAGTTTCGTTGGCGACCCGCCCGTACCCTTCTCGACGAAGTTGTACAGCGCAACTGCGGCGCCAAGAATCAGGATCCAGATCAGAATCGTTTTAACTGTCGAATTCAATGCATTAACCCCCGATACCCTTACTTAGACTCCATCCCAAATTAATCGTCTAAGGTCTTATCTGACCTTAGCCCTCCAGCGCCTCAAAAGCTACGATTTTTTTGGAATGTGCGCTCGGTATGAAGTCGCGGGAAACAGGAAAGGAAGTCACCCAAATAATAACGGAGTCCGTTGCAAACAGAGGCCATCGACCTCGTTGACTTCTGGGAACACGTGCTCGCTGAAAAAGCTTCTTTACCTTTCCGGAAGGCCAACCCGCGGGCTTGTAATAATCACCGGGCTTCCAGTTGCGAATCTTAACATACGAGCCAAGCTGGTCACCATCGACCAGAACGCGCGTTGAGCCGTCGGGAGACGCCTGGGAAGCGACCGCATCCGACACACATGTAGCGCTGAAAACCCGTCTCAGTTCCGGAACCCGAAGCCTGCCAGGAATCGAAAGCTCGTACGCGAATTCCGGGACCACGGCCTGCGCTTCCACAAACTCCAAACGATGGAATTCCCGGCGCGCGACCAGTCCCTTAGGCAACTGCACCGACTTGCCGCTTTTGCCTTCGGTGAGAAGGTCGCGTATCGCCTCGATATGATCAAACGTCAGGTCTGTAAGATCCGAACCTGCACGGCGTAACTTCAGTCGAATCAGCCGCCTGAGGAGCGCGGCAGGCAACTCGCAAAGCTCGGTAACATCCAGGCCTCCCGCGTCGTGCTCCTTTAGCCAGGCTTCTGCAATGGTGTTCATCCACTGATCTTCTTCCTCAAGCAGCGTGATCGTGCGTGTTAGCGTCTCGGGAAGGCGCGCGTTAAATAAGGATGCTAGCCGGGGAAGTACTTCCAGGCGCATCCGATTGCGTGAAAAGGACATATCCAGATTTGTGCGATCAGTTCTCCAGGATTGACCCAATTCCGTCAGGAAGCCCTCGATTTCTGTACGGGAACTCTCAATCAGAGGCCGGACAGCCCTGCCAAATATCGGGGCCATCGATACCAGTCCCTCTGAACCCGCGCCACGCATCAAGTGCAGCAGGAATGTCTCTACCCGGTCTTCTCGATTGTGAGCCAGAGCAATTTTGGTGAATCCATTGTCCTGGACAAGACTCTCAAAAAACTTGCGGCGGGCCTGCCGTCCAACTGCTTCCAAATTTCCACGGGAGTCCGCAGTGACTTCTGTCCGAGCAAAGAAGGGAACCGCAAGCCGGGTGGCGAGATCTCGGACGAACTCCTCATCCTGGTCGGACTCGGTACCGCGCAGAGCATGATTCAGATGGGCCACCGCAACTTTGTAGCCAAGCTCGTGGAGAGCAAGCAGCAGAGCAGTGGAATCCGCGCCTCCGGAAACCCCTGCCAGAACCCGATCCTCCAATGTGAGCATTCTGAAGCTGGAAATTGTGTCGCGGACCTTACGGATGAAGGGGATCACGAGGCCGATTATCGCATGGGGAAAGTGCCGGCGGTCAGACTCGAACTGACGACCTAAGGATTATGAGACCTTCGCTCTAACCACCTGAGCTACGCCGGCCGCGCGGGGACAAAAGATTCTAACGCTTCTTGGTTCTGCGGAAAAGGAGGGTAAGACTATTGCTTCGGCTCGCGTCTCTGCAACACAGGCAGGAAGTGCGCACGGCGCATCAGCTTGTCCACCCGGGCGACCTGGACTTTCAGTCGATTTCCCAGCCGGAAGCGCCGCTTGCCATTCCTTGAGGCCAACACACGTTCGGCTGGATCGAATCGGTATTGCCCGTCCGGAAGGTCCGCGATGTGCACAAATCCTTCGACAAATTGATCGATCAGCTCAACGGTGAAGCCCTCTTTCGATACCGCGATGACAACCGCGTCGAACGTTTCGCCAAGGTGCCGTTCCATGAGAAGCATCTTCTTCCACTCAAACAGCTCGCGTTCCGCCTGCGCTGCTACTCTCTCTCGCTCACTGGATTCACTGGCTATGGCTTCCAGTTGCGGACGCGAGAGGCCCGCAGCCTGTTGTCTGGCGATGGCGTTCTTCAAAATTCGATGAACAACGAGATCCGGATAGCGTCGGATCGGCGACGTGAAGTGTGTGTACGCATCGGAGGCCAGGCCGAAATGACCTACATTCCGCGCGGAGTAGACAGCTTGTTTGAACGACCGGAGCATCAGATAAGACAACATCCGTTCATCCGGTCTTCCTTCGATCGAGGAAATGAATCGTTGAAATTCAGCCGGCCTGACGCGTTTTGGTCGAAACCTCAAACCGAATGTGGATACCAGATCCGCGAACGACTCGACTTTTGCGGGGTCCGGCTCTTCATGGATGCGGTAGATGCAGGGGATTTGCAAGCCTTCGAGATGCCGCGCCACCACTTCATTGGCAAGCACCATGAACTCTTCAACGATTCGGTGCGAGAAATGACGTATGGCCTTGACGATTCCCGTGACATCGCCCGCGTCGTTGTAGGTCAGCATGGGCTCGGGAAGATCGAAGTCAATGGCCCCACTTTCCTGCCGCCGTCGCTGGAGGATACCCGCGAGCCGATCGATCTTGCGAATCTCCGGCAGGAGCGCGGCGTAACGCGCTGCAACCGCTTCGTCGCCATCGATGATTTTTTGCACGTCGTCGTAGGTCATTCTCTCTTTGGAGTGAATGACACTGTTGTGGAAGGAATAGTCGCGAACCTCACCGTCGCGGGAAATGTGCATCATGACACTCATTGCCAGGCGGTCGGTCTTTGGATTCAAGGAGCACAGGTGATTCGAGACTCTTTCCGGCAGCATGGGCAGAACACGGTCCGGAAAGTAAACCGACGTCCCGCGAATTCGAGCCTCCCGGTCCATTGCAGAGCCGGTCTGAACGAAGTGCGCGACGTCTGCGATGTGAACACCGAGCTGAAAGCTGCCGTCAGAAAGGATGTTGACGTCTATCGCATCATCAAAATCTCTAGCGGTTGTCGGATCGATGGTGATTGTGTTGCGGCTGCGAAAGTCGTCCCGCCCCTCCAGATCGCATTCACGAATGGCATCAGGTAGCGCGGCTGCTTCTCCCTCCACGTCCTTCGGAAAATCTGTGGGCAGCCCGAATTTCTTGATGATGACCAGAGACTCGACGTTGGGATCGTCCAGAAACCCGATGACGCCGACGATCTTGCCTGCCGGCCAGTGTGCCGCAGTTGGAAACCGCGTGATTTCAACCTCGACGATGCGGTCCTTGTGTTCTGAAGCGGCGTCGGGAATGAGAATCTTCGAAGGAAGTTTTTCGTCCGCGGGTGCGACGAAAAAAACTTGTCCGTCAAATCGCAGTTGGCCGACGACGGTTTCGCGCGCCCGTTTGACAACGCCGGCAATTCGACCCTCCGCGCGGCCTCCGGGCTTGCGGTAGGTTATTTCGACTTGGACCCTGTCGCCGTTCATCGCTGAACCTGTCAGCGCAGCCGGGATGAAAATATCGCTATCGACGCCGGCCAACCTTTGCGACGGCACGACGAAGCCATAGCCATCGCGATGAAGCAGGATCGTCCCCTCGACGGGCGCTCGTGAGGGCGCCTCAAACCGGCTTCCCCTGTGCTGGTGAAGTTTGCCGTCCTTGACTAGTTGCGTGAGGATGTCCTTCAGCTGTCGTCGCGCTGTTGGAGTTGCATCGAACTCCATAAGGAGTTGATGCAGGTTGGCACTCCGGCCTTCTGCCTTCTGGATAGACCGCAGAACGTCTTCCTTGCTGATCAGTTGAGGTTCGGGTCTTCTGCGCCGGCGCATTTCAACCAGTCTATTGGCTTGGCTGGATGAAGGACATAGATTTGCAATTGCTCGGCCTACGGCCGTGCGGAAGTTTTAATTTTGAGGAACTAATGCTTGCCGCATTCGAAAGGACATTTTACCGTGCCGTAGGAACAGAAGACACAGCAGTCACCGGGCCTCGGGCGCATGATCGTATGGCAATTCACGCATTCGTAAAAATAGAGGCACGAGTCCGTTGGAATCGTCTCAACCCTCGCGTGACTGCAGTTCGGACAGGTAATCAGCGATTCCACGCGGCCTCCAATCGTGGAAAGAAGGTCTCCCGTAATGAGTATCCCGTCAATAGTGCCAAAGTGTGATGCGTTGTTCCGCCGGGATAGGACCTTTATCCCGTGAACGAGGGTGCCGCGGGCAGCGGTGCCCTTGTGAGAAAGTGAATGGAGCTGTAATCTCGCCAAAACCGATGAATGAATTGGAGCGGTTGAAACGCGTTCTTCGCGAAATTGTTGAAGTCAGGGCGGGATTGGAGCGCCTTCGGAAGTCTTCTCCACCGCCTGAATCCGACATTCTCCGTGGCACGACTACGGTTTCAAAAGAAGACCAGGCGCTTGTCGAAAACGCGCGAGCGACCATTGCTGCGCTCACCAAACTGAACGTTGCATTGCGGAAGTCCCTCAATCGGCAGATTGGCCCGAGGATCTGACAAGTCAAACTGCCGAGGGACGTCGATAGAATTTGCCTTTCGACCCAGTCCGTGACGCCGAGACTGCAAGTCCTATCAACGCCCCATCAACCCGACACGCGTGCCTTATTTGCTGGCCATTCCGTGCGGGCGCGCCGGGCCGGTCGGGACCGCCGTGTTGAAGTCCAGCTTGAAGCGCGTGTCCGGAACGAGGTTGCGGCGAGACACGTTCAGCACGTGGACCTGATGATCACCCTCCAGGTGAATCACGCCGAACGCATCCTCGTTCAGGAAATAGTCGGTTACGATCAGGCGCTTGTCGTCCTCCGTAAGATCTATGTCGTGTGGCTGCGCGGCGGAGCCCAAGTTGACTACGTCCAAGACAAACGGTTTTTCCGGGTCCGAGATGTCCATCATGACGATCTGGCCCGTAGTGAGTAGCGGAAAGATCACCCGGGTTCCGTCGTGGGTCATCGCCTGAATCTGCGGCAGGGGCGTGACACCTGGGCCCGCAATCTCTGCGGTATCAAAGATTGGTTTGGATGTCCCCGCCTGTGTGTCAACCAGGTAGACCCGGCCGTCATACATTCCTGCCGTAATCGCTCGCTTCTGCGGATCGCCAGGAATTAGTTTCACATCCATCGTGCCCAGCGCGCCGGGAATATGGATTGTTCGCACAATGGTGCGGTTCGCAAGATCCCAAACTCGCACCGAGCCGCGCACCACAGGCGGGTCGAAACCCACGAGGGTCGTGATCGGATTGACGAAGTCGCTGGTGACCATCAGGTTTACTTCCGGGCGGACGGAGATGCCATGAGGATTGAAGCCGTCGGCGGGCGGGCTGTCGGGCCACTCATGCACCAGGTTCAGATTTACGTCGAACTCAGCGAGCCGTCCCGGAGCATCGCCCGTATTGGACCCCATCTGGGTGATGAGAAAACCGCCGCCGTCCAGCGGATAGAAGTCGTCGGTGACGGCGGAGTGGGGCGCGGACGCGGACTTCAGAAACTTCGGCAGGTCCGGCGTGGACACGTCGAAGAAGAAGATGCCGTCCTGTTTTTTCAAGAGGCTCAAAAGGCCGCCGCTGATCAGCGTGTTGCCGTCAGCGGAGAGGTGCATGTGGTGTGCCTCGTTGCCCGACGTCGGGACAGGGGCTATTCGGATGATTTTGCCGTAATCTTTGGAGCTCTCGTCAAAGTTGATAACTGCGACGAAGTCTGGAGCCTTGCGGGCCTGATCTCCGGCCCAGATATAGAGGGTCTTTGCCGGGTGGCCTCGCTCGCCGGGACGGTCCTTCTGTGCTAGAACGGGTGGGCTGGCGACAGGGAACGTGAACAGCGTCAGAAGTGGCACGACCAGGATCGAACGGAACCTCTTCCAAGAAAGGAACCAGCGGTTATTTGTACGACATTGTTGCATGATCGTTTCTCCTCCGGATAGCAAGAGTAAACGAACGGATAGCGGGAACAATCGGGATGTAGCCGCAGATCAGGCTGCGGCAATACTCTAGGAAGACAGGTTGTTGTAGCCGAGGCAGCGGCGTTTTATCATGCTTGACCTCGCGCGTTTAACTATGTACCTTACATGCACATTTTAGGTCGGGCCAGCCGTCGGCTGATTCACAACAATTTTAAGGGGATAGTGGTAATGCGGAAATTGATGATCTCGGTTCTTTTCGTTGCGACTTTATCGACTGCAGGACTGTGCGCGCAGACTGCCCGGGGTGGCAAGTCTCTTTATGACCGTTTGGGCGGGAAGCCTGCAGTGGATGCTGTTGCCAGCGGTCTTGTGGATCGAATTCTTGCGGACAATCGTGTGAATAAGTGGTTCGCGCACGCTTCTTCCAGTCCGGAAAACACCAAGGCATACAAGGCAAAACTTTCGGATTTCATTTGCCAGAGTGTAGGTGGTCCCTGCAAGTACACCGGCATGGATATGGTGGCCGCTCACAAAGGGCGCGGCGTTACGGATGAAGCTTTTGGCGCCGTAGCGGAGAATCTTTCAAAGACGCTGGATCAGTTGAAGGTTCCGGCGGCGGAGAAGCGTGAAGTGATGGAACTCGTCGGTTCCCTCAAGCCGTCCATCGTTCAGACGACTGCAACCAAGTAGCCTTCTGAATACGCGGCAAGTCGATTGACAGGCTTGTCGCGTTATTCGCGGCTTTCATGCAACTCACCCTGCACGCGGATTACGCTTTCCGCATTCTCATCTATCTGGGAAGCCAGCCCGATGGCCATGTGGTCTCGACGGAAGAGATCAGCCAGAGCTATGGCATTTCAAAAAACCATCTCGTGCGCGTGGTTCAAACATTGAACCAGCATGGTTACGTGGAGGTATTCCCCGGACGGTCCGGCGGCATCGCTCTGGCCCGCCCGGCAAATCGGATCAGACTCGGAGACGTTGTCCGCGCCGCTGAAACAAACCTCAAAGTCGTGGAATGTTTCGATGAGACGACGAATACGTGCCCGATCGTCCCGGTTTGCCAACTCAAACCTATCCTGGGCGAGGCGCTGAACGCTTTTCTCGCGGTTCTCGATAAATACACTCTCGCGGATCTACTGGGTTCTCGACATCGTAACGGCCTTGTGAAGCTACTCGCGCTGTCCGGCGCGAGGAAATGAGATTCCGCCCAGCCGCACGCTCGACGATGGACGTAAAGTACGCGCAAGGATGTTTTTGATCAGCTCGCATGAACCACCGACCACGCTCGAGGCTCGCTGCTCTCAAGCCAGCTGGCTATCGCCTTGGCGATCTTGAGGCCGCCGGACCCGGATGGTTCTATCGGATTCGCGTAGTCCGATGCTTCATTGCACACAAGTCGCAAATCGATGATGGGCAGCCGCCGCTCGAAACCGCATCGCAGGATCACGTCATTAAACATCATCAACACGATTCGAGCCAGGGGAGCTTCTGGGGGATCCAGGTTGCCGTTGTAAATCGTGCAGATCGCTGTCCGGCGTTGAAGGCTCAAGACGTGGTCAAGAGCCTCGCGATACGACGTTTCGAATTGGCGAATCCTTTCTCCAAAGAGCGTCAGCGCTTCCGTTGTTGATTGAACAGACTTCCTGAGCAAGTCGATGTTCAGCAGAGCGTCATTGCCACCGATCGATACGACGATATGGGAAGCATCTCGCGGCACGTCGCCCGTCTGCCGGCTCAAATCGGAAGTGGTACTCCCATCGATTGCGCACAGCGTGACAGTCCAGGCCGGCACGAGCCTCCTCAAATGCGTGGCCACATCGGGCTCACCCAGCGTGTACGCACGATTATCGAGAATCGAGTCTCCCAGCAACGCGATGTGTTTCATATCCAGCCGTAGCGATCATACACGGCTTAGATCGACGGCCCCGTGTGCCGTCTCGCGCAATGTCTAACCCATCAGGCTCAACTATCCGAATGTTTCATTCAGCAATTGGGACCCAGATTTCGGTTCCGCCCATGCCGGTCCGCGGATTGAACTGCTCGGTATAGCGCTCGAAGCAAGGCGTCTGGGCGATCTTCAACCCACAGTCCGGAACCCACTTCGTCCAGATAGCATCGATCGTCTTTCCGATCGTCGAAATGTGTTCCCGATGCTCAAACACCGCGTAGCGCTGCGTGGTCAATTTGACGTGCGTGAAGCCTGAAGGCAGCTTGTCCGTCGATTGCACTTCGACACCGCACAGGTACTCAAAAGAGAAATCCGGAGTCGTCCGCCAGACCACGCCATAGCTGGAACCACCAACCTGACCGGCAATCTTGCCCAGATGAGGCACGAACCGCTCCCACTGCTTCGGGATGTTGACGCGCGTTTCATGCGTGTAGTGTTCATTGAGGCCGGCGATCACCATCTCGCGTCCGTTCTCAAAACGAGGCGCGCCAAGTCCGAGCGCTTGCGCGCGTATGCTGGCTTCCTGCTCGCGCAGTTCAGGTGTAAGCGCTTCGCCGAAATCTTCGGCCTCGAAGATCGGACGGATGTCGATGTCGGATTCTTCATTCATGGGATTCGGACATCGTTTCACCCATTCGATGGCTTCGGCCATCGACGAGACTTTCCAGATCCAGAACCCTGCGATCAACTCCCGGGTTTCGGCAAACGGCCCATCGGTCACCACGCGATTCTTGCCGGAAAACCGGACGCGCACAGCCTTCGAGCTGGGGTGCAGTCCTGCACCCGTCTGCATGATGCCGGCTTTGACGAGTTCTTCGTTGTATTTGCCCATCTCGGTGAACAGTTGCTGGCTGGGCGTCTCTCCGGCCTCGGAGCTCGGAGATGCTTTGACGATAACCATGACTTTCATTCGATTGTCCTTCCTTTATGGCACTCAATCCCGGCCACGACCATTCCTTCAAGCAATGGTACTTGCGCAATTACCTTGCCACTGGATCGAGATAGCGGTCGGGCCAAGCGCGATGCTGTCTTCCGTCTCGCCGGTGACGTCTGATATGAGCCAATGCCCGTCTCCTTCGCCCGCTCCGCTCTTGTCTGACTATGGAGATCCTTCCACTTCAGAGCCGCCCTCGCTTAAAATTCCTACGCTCAGACTCTGTAGATATGCTTTGTCAATAGTGCGAGTTTTCGGCTCCGCCTGTGAATCTTGTGAACATCAAGACCCGGCCATCCCCACGCGACGCGCGAGATCGTGGAAGCGTGGCTGGTCGCGCAATAGGTTCAGCCGAGGCTCGGTCACCAGAGAACGCTGAAGCCACGAGCACCGGTCATCGTACGCGCGTTCGAGACAGGTGAGCGGGGCATCCACGTCTCCAAACCCTGCATAGATCGCGGCGATTGAGGTCTGCGAAACGTAGCGGCCGCAACGCTGCTCGAGTTCGTTAAGAATTCTTCGCGCGTCTTCGGTCTTACCCGAGAAAGCGAGTGCCGACGCGGCAGCGGCTTGCATGAGCGTGATGTTGCCCGAGAGTTCTGTTCCCTTGTGCAACGCGGCGACCGCTTCCGAATAGCGCTTTCTTTCGAGACAGGCGACACCCAGGAAAAGGTACGCGGGAAAAACGTCGAATCCATCTCGAGGGTACGGACTCCATGTTCGATCGCTTCGTCATACTGCCTGCTGAAGTAGAGCATCATCGAAACAGCGGCGCTCGTGTGCAGTGACAGGGGGTCCAGATCGAGCGCACGTTTGATTTCTGCTACGGATCCGGCGGCATCGCCTTTCGCGATCAAGCATTCTGAGAGAACCTGTCGTGCTCGCGCGTAATTCGGGTCGATGTGGATCGCCGCGCGGGCTTCCTTTTCCCCTTCGACGAGATTCCAATCGAAGGACACCTTAACGGCCGCCAGCACCGTTCGGGCTTCGCAGAGATCGGAATCGATCTCCAGAGCCTTCATTGCAGCCGATTTTGCCTTCGGGAATGCGTCTCTCGGCGCCACATGGCAGTAGAAACCCAGCGGAATATAACCTTCTGCAAGGCCGGCATAGGCCAGCGCGTAAGTTGGATCGCCTTCGATCGCTTCGCGGAAATATCGAATTCCGCGCTGGAGACCCTCCGCGGTCCTCTTGGCCCACTGGAATCTGCCCTTCAAGTAAAGGTGGTACGCCGCGACATTCTCTGTATATCGCCGTGCCAGAAGACTCTTTCTTTCAGGGCTCAGTTTCAGCCGCAGTTTTTCAGAGATCTCGCCCGCAATCTGCTCTTCGATCGCGAAGATATCCGCCGGCTTGCGGCGATACTGATCGCCCCACAACTGCCAACCGTTGTCGACATCGACCAGTTCAACACTGATCAGCAGCATGTCGCCGCGATGAAGGAGTCGTCCTGTCAGCACTGCCGAAACGCCCAGCGCCTTCCCCACGTCGCGCGCTTCATCGCTGCGGCCTTTGTATCTGAACACCGTGCTGCGCGCCATCACTCGGAGTTCCGGCAACTGAGACAGGTTGAGAATGATGCTTTCCGTCAAACCGTCGCTGAGGTAATCCATCTCGGGATTGCCTCCCGCGTTCAACGGCAAAACCGCGAGTGAGCGCGTGGCTGGGGCAGTATCCGGAGGAGTATGAAGCAGAGTTTTGGATGAACCGGCCTCGATTCCATCGAACGCGCGCGCAATCTCAGTGGGCCGTTGTGCCGGATCCCTGGCGAGACACCGCGTCACAAGTTCGCGCAGCTTTGGGGGCGTGTCGCTCGGCAGTGCTCCCCAGTCGGGTTCTTCTTTCAAAACAGCTGCAATGACTTCGGTAACAGCATTGCCGGAAAACGCAGGGCGTCCCGCCAACAGTTCATACATGACGCAGCCGAACGCCCAGATATAGGTTCGACGGTCCACCATGGTGCCGCGCAACTGTTCGGGACTCATGTAAGAGGGAGTGCCCATGACCGTCTCCGACAGGACGCCGGTCAACATCGTGGTCGCGTCGGATGCGTCGAATCGGGTCTCGTCGGCAACCAGGGATTTCGCAAGTCCGAAGTCGAGCACCTTGCAGCGACCCTCGGGCGTCACTTTGATGTTGGCCGGCTTGATATCGCGATGAACGATGCCTGTCCTGTGGGCGGCATCCAGCGCTTCCGAAATTTGTCGGCAGATGTCGAGGATCTCGGCGATCGGCATACGGCCACGCTGCAAGTGCTCCGCGAGGGTTTGACCATCGACGTATTCGAGGATGAGGCAGCAGTTGCCGTCGACCTCCTTGAAGTCGTAAATCCCTGCAATGTTGGGGTGGTTGAGCAATGCCAACATCCGCGCTTCGCGTTCCGAACGGAGGACATGCTCACGATCTCTTGAAAATTCTTCAGGCAGGACTTTGAACGCCACCTGCCGACCAAGCCGACGATCACGAGCCAGATAAACAATGCCCATGCCACCGGCAGCGATCAACGATATTACCTGGTATTGCTCGATTGTCCTTCCGACCCAGACGCTGCTGTCCCCGGCAGACATGCCGATCACTATACGAATGGAATCGACCGCGGAGCGTCGATTGCCTCCGCGCAAACAATCAAGTTTGACAAGCCTTTCCAGTGCAATGGCGAGCGCCTGATTATCACCGGCTGCTTCGACGACTCGAATAGCTCTAATTGCACGGTCGTCTATCCGGACCGGCCGAAGACCGGTGGTGTGGAGCAGATGAAGATCGAGTTGCGCGGCGATGTAATTAAGCGAATTAAGACTTGTGTTGGCCCGGGCGCGACGCTCGCCTCGGTGACAGCCGCGCTGGGGCACTCCGCTCCCTCCCCTGCCACTGCTACCCCCGCCCCCGCTCCTTCCACCACCCTGAGCTCGATCTTCAATTCCTTTATGGAGAGTTATTTCGGCTGGATGCTTCTCGCCCTTGTGGGCTATGGCGTCTATCGGGCCTTCTTCAAGAAAGTCAAAGCCAAGGATCCTGCCGACTCCTCTGGGGCCAAATCAAACAAAGCCGCGTTGGAAGCTTTTGGTCCAACGCAGCAAGCCCGTACTGAAAGAATCGACCAGGTCTTCGACAGGCGGCAGGACACCATCTATTTCGAATATGACGACATCTTTGCGAAGGCCAAGTTGGGCCGGTCGCTCACCGTCATGCCGATTCGCGAAGTGGAGGCGTTACGCGTCGCCTACCACCTGCACAACCTCGGCATAACGTCCATGACCAATTTCTTCAACTCTCGTTTCGGTTTGATCTGGGCGGATGGCAAGGCCGTCAAATACGGCGACACTTCGAGTCATTGGGACGAGTACATGAGGCCCTTTTTTACCAGCACCGAGCAGGCCGTCGGCATCGCGATTCAGGACTTGAATGGTGCCGTGCAAAAAAATCCTACTCAACCGGTGTTGTCGAAGCTGCAAAGCCGACTGATCGGAGGAAGCGGAATCGATCTTCCTCCGACGCTGCCGCTGAAGTGCACTGAAAACGGCAATCTTATCGGCGACGGCCTGATTCTCGGTCTGGACACCACAGAGCGCAAAAAGCGTTGGTATTACGACGGTGAGGGACATCTCATCACCGTTGCGCCAACCCGCTCCGGCAAGACCGCGAGCCATGTATATCCTAATGTGCTTAACTGGAAGGGGCCGATGATCGTTCTGGATA
>Ga0068860_100002780_pt1 | contig 18197 bp, 16 predicted proteins | sample KBSSwiS32_FD_66597 | JGI IMG/M metagenome (GOLD analysis project Ga0068860, IMG submission 66597) | Switchgrass rhizosphere microbial communities from Kellogg Biological Station, Michigan, USA - KBS Switchgrass S3-2 | ecosystem: Host-associated > Plants > Roots > Rhizosphere > Soil ... | reverse complement strand
CCGCACCTCCCCGGCCAGCCCCACCTCCCCAAGAATGAGCGTCTGCGCGTCCAGCGGCTTGTTCTGCAGCGACGACACCAGCGCCGCGCACACCGCGAGGTCCGCCGCCGGCTCCGTGAGCTGCATCCCGCCCGCGACGTTGACGAAGATGTCGCAGCCCACCAACTGCACGTCCTCCTTCTTCTCCAGCACCGCCGCCAGCAGCGCCACCCGGTTGCCGTCCACCCCCATCGCCGTCCGCCGCGCGGTCCCGTACCCCGTGGGCGCCACCAGCGCCTGCACCTCCACCAGCAGCGGCCGCGTCCCGTTGAGCGTGGACGTCACCACCGACCCCGCCTTCCCCACCGGCCGCTCCGCCAGGAAGAGCGCCGACGGGTCCTCCACCTCCACCAGCCCCTGGCCCTTCATCTCGAACACGCCGATCTCGTTCGTGGACCCGAAGCGGTTCTTGTGGGCGCGGAGGATCCGGAAGGGGTGGCCGCGCTCGCCCTCGAAGTAGAGGACGGTGTCCACCATGTGCTCCAGCACGCGCGGGCCGGCGATGGAGCCGTCCTTGGTGACGTGGCCGACGATGAAGGTGGGCACGCCGGTGCGCTTGGCGAACGCCATCAGCCGGCCGGACACCTCGCGCACCTGGGAGATGGAGCCGGGGGCGCTGCCCAACTCCGGGAGGAACATGGTCTGGATGGAGTCCACCACCAGCGCGCTGGGCTTCATCGCCTCCGCCGCGGCGAGGATCTTGTCCGCATCCGTCTCCGCGTAGAGGTGCAGCTCCGGGCTCTGCACGCTCAGCCGGTCCGCCCGCATCTTGGTCTGCCGGAGCGACTCCTCACCCGAGACGTACAGCGCCGGCCCCTGCCGCGACAGCCGCTCCAGCGCGGAGAGCAGCAGCGTGGACTTGCCGATGCCGGGGTCCCCGCCCAGCAGCACCATCGACCCCGCGACCACCCCCCCTCCCAGTACCCGGTCCAGCTCCCGGATGCCGGTGGACCGCCGCAGCTCCGTCTCCGCCCCCACCTCCTGCAACGGCACCGGGCGCGCCTGCCCCGAGGACGCGCCCCACGCCGGACGGCCCTCGGCGACCGTCTTGGCGTCCACCTCCTCCACCAGCGAATTCCACGCCCCGCACTCCGGACACTTCCCCATCCACTTCGCCGCCTGGTACCCGCAGGCCTGGCAGCAAAAGTAGGTCTTCGCCTTCCCCATGGGAGCGATCTACCGTCCCGCTCTGACGTCCTTCCCCGGGGGAACCCATGTACCGCCTGCTTGCCGCGCTCTCGCTGTGCCTCGCCACCGCCGCCTTCGCCGACCCGATCGACGTCGACGACAACAGCACCAACCAGACCCTCCGCTGCGAGGGCAACGACGTCACCGTCAACGGCAACTCGAACAACATCACCCTCGCGGGCGAATGCCCCACGGTCACCATCAACGGCAACAAGAACCAGATCGCGATCGACGCGGTCGGCAAGCTGAGCGTCCCCGGGAACAACAACCAGGTGTCGTGGGCGCGGGCGATCATCAAGGGGAAGAAGCCGACCATCTCCAACCCCGGCTCGCACAACCAGATCGCGCAGTCGAGGGCGGGCGGCGCGGCTGCGAGGGCGGCCGCGGACGCCACGGACGCGGCGCAGGCAACGACCAACGCCGCGGCGGCTGCGATGGAGGCGGCCGGGGTGGGGGGGCTGGGGGTCGTCCGCTCGGGCTCGGGGTCGAAGTCCTCCGGGTCCAGCGCCAGCTCCGGCTCCGGTTCCGACTCCGGGGAGACCATCGGCATCCTCCAGGGCAACCTGAAGAAGACCTTCGACTGCGGCGAGGGGAAGGACGTGAACATCCAGGGCGGGGACAACGAGCTGACCTTCACTGGCGAGTGCGGGACGGTGAACGTCGCGGGCGGGCACAACGTCGTCCGCCTGGAGAGCGCGGAGGCGATCAACGTGATGGGGACCGGCAACACCGTGACGTACCGGAGCGGCTCGCCGTCGGCGAACATCGTCGGGAAGAACAGCAGCGTGAAGAAGGAGAAGTGACCGTGCTGGGTGGCTGGTGGCCCTGACCGTCGCCGCAGGGCCGCCGGCCGATCCCATCACGGTGGACGGCAACGAGCTGAACCAGGTCGTCCACTGCCAGGGACGGATGGTCCGGGTGAACGGGTCCCTGAACTGGCTCACCTTCCGAGGGAAGTGCCCGGTGGTCAGCGTGACGGGGCATGGAGAACCGCGTCCGCATCGAAGCCGTCGAACGGCTTCACTTCCCCAGGTGCCACAACACGGTCGCCTGGGAGCGCTCGCTCAAGGGAGACAAACCGGAGATCGACCAGGCGTGCCGCAACAGGGTGCCTCACGGCCCGACGCCTGGCGTAGGCGCGTCGAAAGACCCGAGGCCGACCAAGAGCGAGGCCGAAGTAAGGGCGGAGGTCAGCGCGGCGCTCCGAAGAGCGTTCGCGGACACGTCAGGATCGGTCCGGGGATAGCGCCCAACGGGACTGCGGTCTTCGACGAGCATACGATCAACGTCCACGTGAGTAGCTGGCAAAACACCACCGACCGCGCCGGGAAGGCCGTGACGATCTGGGGCACCGACAACGAGCTTACGTCCCGTGGGGCGTGCAGCGTCGTGAGCCTGAAGGATGCGCACAACCCATCCACTTCGAGAGCGCGGTGTTGATCGACGTCCAGGGCGCCGACGTCGCGGTCACCTACCAGAGCGGGAATCCGAAGGTGACCATCTCCGGGAAGGGCAGCACCGTTCGAAAAGGAGAAATGAGTCACACGATGGCGCTGTCGAAATCGCCGGCCGTGTGCCAGGCGAGGTCAGAGGTGTTCACCTCGAGCTTCGCCAGGCGCAGCTGCTCGGCCAGCTCGTGACGGGACGGAATGCCGTTGCTCAGCATCACGACGTGGCGGCCGAAGAGATCGCTGAACGGCCGCACCGGGCCGAGCTGGGCGAGGACGGTGCGCTCCGGCGCCCGGCCCATGGCCATGCCGGCTTCGTAGATGACGTTCGGCCTCGCCTGGAACGACGACGCCTCCGCGCCGTCCTGCTCGGAGCGCAGCTCCTCCCGCAGCCGCGCCTCCTCGTCCCCAGTCAGCAGCACCAGCACCGCCGCCGCGTGTTTGAACGCCGCGTCGAGGATCTCTCCTGAATACGGGGAGGGCTTCCCGGAAAGGACGCGCGCGGTGGCCCACCCAATGGGTCGCAGGCCCAGCGCCTGGAGGAACTCGAAGATGGCCTTCCTGGCGCGCTCGTTGCGCCCGTGGACGACGAGTACGGTACGGGCGCTCTGGTCACTGGTTGTACCGCCCCCGCTTGGGAGCTCCTGGGCCACGCCATCCGCCACTGCGCGGACGACCATCAACATCTTCTTGAGCGGGCTGTAGAGGGACATGGTCAGAACGCCCTCATCCGCTTCGTCGCAACTTCAAGGAGCTGCTTCCGCAACTGCTGGCGGGCATCGAACAAACGCTTCCCAACGGCCCCTGGTGTGAGACCGAGTTGGCTGGAGATCTCCGCGTACGACATGCCCTTGGAGCGGAGCTCGAGTACCTGACGCAACTTCGGGCTAAGGGTCTCGAGCGCACGCTCCAGTTCCTCATTCTCGACCCGACTGAACAGAAACTCGGGGCTTTCGGGCTCTGTCGCTGGCACCAGAGACTCCCCAACCACCGGATCCTCGACCGCGCGCCGTCGGACCCACGTCGATCGCAGCTGTCGGAGAAACGCGTTTTTCAGCGAGATCGTGAGGTAGACACGGGCTTGCTGGTAGCCAATCGCTTTGTTTTGAAACCGGGCATGAAAGTCCACCAGCGTCTCTTGGACCAGGTCCTCGGCGTCACCTCTTGAGTAAGCGAACCGCTCCGCGAATTTCAGGAGCCATGGACGAAGCTCGGTTATGACGGCACGAGCGTCTTGGCCCGTGCCGTCAACCGCGGAAACGTCGGGGGCCAGGGGCACCCTTGGGGGAGCCTTGGTCACCGCTTCGAATCGAAGAAGAGGAACAGGGTGGCCTCGATGGCGACCTTGAGCGCCACCAAGCCCAGCCGAACCACCTTTTTCACCTCATGCACAGACGTCTCCCCACGGAGTCATCTCCGTCGCGAAAACAGCGTTTCGCGGACCGGTCGAGAGCGTGGGCAGGAGGAGTGTCGAGGTCCTCAAGCTCACGAACGCCAGTTAAGCCGCTTAACCCCCAAGCATTGCACAATAAGAATCCATGTGCAAGTGTTACAAGAAAACGCCCCGGAGAAAATCATGCGTAATTCGCCAAGGTAATATTTGGGGCCAGGGGTACTCAAATGGTGTCGAGGTCCTCAGGCTCCGGACTCATCTGCCTGGCGAAGGCTCGGTGACCAAACCGTCATCGGGCCTTTTCTTTTTCCTCTCAAGGCTTTCCGCGGGTGCGACCCCGGGCCAAGTAATATTCGGGCCGGTGGGTACTCTATTTGTTGTCGAGGTCCTCAGGCTCCGCAGGTGGTCGGTGGTCACACTGGCCCTGCTCCTTCTCCTCGCCTCCGGCCGCTTCCGGGGGTGATTCTCTTCCCCGCGCTCGGGCTCGAGGTGCCACTCTCGCCGGGCCATGGCCATCCCCGCCGACCACCGCCCCGCGCACCTCGCCCGCCTCACGGAGCTGTTCCACAACGCGCCCATCGCGCGCTCCATGGGCACGCGCCTGGCGTACGACGCCGAGCACCGCGCCGTCTTCACCCAGCCCTACAACCCCGCCTTCAACCACGCCCTGGGCGAGATCCACGGCGGCGCCATCGCCACGCTGATCGACAACGCCGGGTGGTTCACCGTCGCGGGCGAGTACGAGACCTGGGTCGCCACCGTCGAGTTCCAGGTCCGGTTGCTGGGGCGCGCCAAGGAGGCGCTGGTGGCGCGCGGGCAGATCGTCAGCGCGGGCAAGCGGCTGGCGACCACGACCATGGAGGTCCGCGCCGGCGACCGCCTCATCGCCATCGGCTCCGGGACGTTCACGGTCACCTCCGCGCCCCTGCCGCCGCTCCCACCATTGTCAACCGACGTCTGAGCCTGGGTTGACAATGGCCGGAGCGGGTCCTAATCCCGCCGGATGCACTCGCACCACGCCCACGCCGCGCCGCTCCCGGACGGAGTGACGCTGCGTCACGACTGGACGCTGCCGGAGGTCCGCGCGCTCCACGACCTGCCGCTGTTGGACCTCATCCACCAGGCGCAGACGGTCCACCGCAAGGTGTGGACGGACCACGCGGTCCAGCTCTGCTCGCTGCTGTCGGTGAAGACCGGCGGCTGCCCGGAGGACTGCGCGTACTGCCCGCAGGCGGCGCGCTACCAGACGGGGGTGCCGGCGGAGCGGCTGATGCCGGTGGCGGAGGTGCTGGAGGCGGCGGGGAAGGCGCGCGCGGCGGGCGCCACCCGGTTCTGCATGGGCGCGGCGTGGCGCGAGGTGAGGGACGGGCCGCAGTTCGACGAGGTGCTGGAGATGGTGCGGGGGGTGAAGGCGCTGGGGATGGAGGCGTGCTGCACGCTGGGGATGCTCACCGGCGACCAGGCGCGGCGGCTGAAGGAGGCGGGGCTCACCGCGTACAACCACAACCTCGACACCTCGGCCGAGTTCTACGGGGACATCATCTCCACCCGCTCCTACGACGAGCGCCTCCAGACGCTGGCGCGCGTGCGCGAGGCCGGCATCTCCGTCTGCTGCGGCGGCATCATCGGGATGGGCGAGTCCGTGGAGGACCGCTGCCGGATGCTGCAGACGCTGGCGAACCAGGAGGTCCACCCGGAGAGCGTCCCGGTCAACGCGCTGGTGGCGGTGAAGGGGACCCCGCTGGCGGACCGCCCGCCGGTCGCGCCGGTGGAGCTGGTGCGGATGATCGCCACCGCGCGGCTGCTGATGCCGCAGGCCATGGTGCGGCTCTCGGCGGGGCGGCTGCAGCTCTCCGAGGAGGCGCAGCTGCTGTGCATGATGGCCGGCGCCAACTCCATCTTCTTCGGGGAGAAGCTGCTCACCACCGCCAACCCCGAGTACCGCGAGGACATGGCGCTGCTGGAGAAGGCGGGCGTGCGGCCGCTGCAGCCGCGGGTGGAGTGATGCCGGCCGTCGCCGATCAATGGGCGCGCGAGGACCTCGACGCGCTGGCGCGGCAGGGGCTGCGCCGGGCGCTGGAGCCGCTCTCGTCCGCGCAGGGGCCGGAGGTGGTCGCCGGCGGGCAGCGGCTGGTGAGCTTCTCCTCCAACGACTACCTCGGGCTGGCCGCGGACCCGCGCCTGGCGCGCGCGGCGGCCTTGGCGCTGGAGTCCCGCGGCGTCGGCGCCGGTGCATCGAGGCTGGTGGTGGGGGACATGGACGCGCACCACGCCCTGGAGCGGGCGGCGGCGGCGCTGATGGGGGCGGAGGCGGCGCGGCTGTTCAACAGCGGGTACGCGGCGAACGCGGGCATCCTCCAGGCGCTGTGCGGTCCGGAGGACGTCGTGTTCTCGGACGCGCTGAACCACGCGTCGCTGGTGGATGGGTGCCGGCTCTCGAGGGCGAAGGTGGTGGTGTATCCGCACGCGGACGCGCGCGCGCTGGAGCGGCTGCTGGCGGAGGCGGGCGGGCGGCGGCGGGTGGTGTGCACGGACGCGGTGTTCTCGATGGACGGGGACCACGCGCCGCTGCGGGAGCTGGCGGAGGTGTGCCGGCGGCATCGGGCGGCGCTGGTGGTGGACGAGGCGCACGCGGTGGGGGTCCTCGGGCCGACGGGGCGCGGGCTGTGCGAGGCGCTGGGCGTCGAGGCGGACGTGCGGATGGCGACGCTGGGGAAGGCGCTGGGGGTGTTCGGCGCGTTCGCGGCGGGGTCGGCGGAGGTGGTGGAGTTGATGGCGAACCGGGCGCGGACGTTCGTGTTCTCCACGGCGCTGCCGGCGGCGGTGTGCGCGGCGGGGGAGGAGGCGATCGCGGTGATGCGGGCGGAGCCGGCGCGGCGCGAGGCGCTGTGGCGGAACATCCGGCGGATGGCGGCGGGGCTGCGGGCGCTGGGCGTGCCGGCGGAGCCGCGGTCGGCGATCTTCCCGCTGGTGCTGGGGGAGCCGGCGCGAGCGCTGGAGGTGGCGGTGCAACTCCGCGCGCGCGGGGTGCTGGTGAAGGCGATCCGGCCGCCCACGGTGCCGGAGGGGACGAGCCGGCTGCGGTTCGCGGTCACCGCGGCGCACTCGGAGGCGCAGATCGACCTGGCGCTGGAGGCGCTCGCGGCGCTGGAGGTGCGCGTTGCCGCCTGACCGCCACCGGAGGCTGCTGGAGCAGGACCTCCGGCACCTCTGGCACCCGTTCACGCAGCAGCAGGCGTGGGCGGACGACGACCCGGTGATCATCGAGCGGGCCGAGGGGAACCACCTGATCGACGACCTCGGGCGGCGGTACCTGGATGGGGTGTCGTCGCTGTGGGTGACGGTGCACGGGCACCGGAAGCGGGAGATCGACGAGGCGGTGCGGGCGCAGCTCGACCGCGTCGCGCACTCCACCCTGCTGGGGCTGTCGTCGGTGCCGGCGGTGGAGCTGGCGGCGAAGCTGGCGGCGATCGCGCCGGCGGGGTTGACGCGGGTCTTCTATTCCGACTCCGGGTCCACGTCGGTCGAGATCGCGGTGAAGATGGCGTACCAGTACTGGCGCCAGAAGGGGCGGCCGGAGAAGCGGCGCTTCGTGGCGCTCCAGGAGGCGTACCACGGGGACACGGTGGGGTCGGTCTCGGTGGGTGGGATCGACCTCTTTCACGCGACGTTCCGGGACCTGCTGTTCGAGGTGGACCGCATCCCCACGCCGTACGAGTACCGCTGGCCCGGGCCGGGCGAGTGCCTGGAGCAGTGCGTGCGCGCGGCGGCGGAGTTGCTGGAGCGGCGGGGGAGGGAGATCGCGGCGCTGGTGGTGGAGCCGCTGGTGCAAGGGGCGGCGGGGATGCTGGTGCAGCCGCGGGGGTACCTGTCGCGACTGGCGGAGCTGTGCCGGCGGCACGAGGTGCTGCTGATCTGCGACGAGGTGGCGACCGGGTTCGGCAGGACGGGGACGATGTTCGCCGTGGAGCAGGAGGGCGTGCGGCCGGACCTGATGTGCGTGGCGAAGGGGTTGACCGGTGGGTACCTGCCGCTGGCGGCGACGCTGGCGACGGAGGAGATCTACTCGGCGTTCCTGGGGAGCGTGGCGGAGAAGCGGACGTTCTTCCACGGGCACACGTACACGGGAAATCCGCTGGCGTGCGCGGCGGCGATGGCGAGCCTGGAGCTGTTCGAGCGCGAGCGCACGCTGGAGCGGATGCGGCCGGCGATGGACGCGCTGGCGGCGGAGCTCGCGAACGTCGCCGAGCTCCCGCACGTCGGGGAGGTGCGGCGGCGCGGGATGATGGTCGGCGTGGAGCTGGTGAAGGACCGGCGGACGAAGGAGGAGTACGCCTACGGCGACCGGATGGGGCACCGCGTGTGCCTGGCGATGCGCAAGCGTGGGGTCATCCTCCGGCCGCTGGGGAACGTGGTGGTGCTGATGCCGCCGCTGTCGTTGACGGTCGAGGAGGCGCGGCACCTCGGATCCTCGGTTCGCGAAGCGATTGTCGAGGTCACCGAGCAGTGATGCTTCTGCCATGACGGCGAGAACGAAACGGGCTGCGGCGAAGACATCTCGACCGAAGGGTCGCATGCGCTTGACCGCCGCCGTGATGCGCGAGGGCAGACGCTACGTCGCGCAGTGCCTCGAGGTGGACGTAGCGAGCCAGGGCCACACGGTCGAAGAGTCCCTGGCGAGCCTTCGCGAGGCGCTCGAACTCTACTTGGAGGACGGTCCACGGGAGCTCTCCGCGCAACACCGATCATTGCTCCGATCGAGGTCAACGTCACCCGCGAATGAACAGCCACCACTTCAGAGTTGAGCTCGACCGCGAGCAGGACGGCCGGTGGATCGCGGAGATTTCCGGCCTGCCAGGCGCCATCGCGTACGCGAAGACGCGTCAAGAGGCCATCGCAGCAGTCGAGGCGCTCGCACTGCGGGTCGTCGCGGATCGCCTGGAGCATGGCGAAGCGACTCCCGAGCGACTCGCGGTCTCATTCGCCGTGAGGTGATGGCCGAGCGTCCGAGCATCATGATTGATCGCTAGGACACTCGCGTCGTGTCTAGTGCGGAGTAGGGACAACGTCCTGAGGCGCGACCGAATAGGCTGCTGCGGATTAGGTCTGCAACCCAACCTCCGGGCTCGCCATGCTCCCCCGCTACTTCGTCACGGCCACGGACACCGGCGTCGGCAAGACGGAGGTCGCCTGTGCGCTCCTCTCGCTGATGGCCGACGCCGGCCTCCACCCCGCCGCGTTCAAGCCCTACGAATCAGGCTGTGACGACCTCGCCGCGCCCGCGGACGCGCTCGCACTCAAAGCCGCCGCTCGCACGGAGGACGACCTCGCGCTGATCTGCCCGCACCGCTTCCGCCTCCCCCTCGCCCCAGGCGTCGCCGCCCGCCGCCTCCGCCAGGACCCACCCTTCTCCGTCACCCTGGAGCTCTTCCGCGCCTTCGACCGCCGCGCCCTCGTCGTCGAAGGCGCCGGCGGCCTCCTCGTCCCCATCGACCGCCGCCGCGACGTCATCGACCTCATCGCCGCCCTCCGCCTCCCGGTCGTCCTCGTCGCCCGCGCCGGCCTCGGCACCCTCAACCACACCGGCCTCTCCCTCCAGGCCCTCGCCGCCCGCAAGCTCGAGGTCCGAGCCGTCGTCCTCTCCCGCTCCACCCCCACCTCCGACCCCTCGGAAAAGGACAACGCCGCCCTCCTCGCCGAGCGCCACCGCGTCCCCGTCCTCGGCCCCGTCCCCTACCTCCCCCACCCCACCCGCCGCCGCGCCGCCTTCCGCCGCGCGCTCCGCGCCCTCGTCCTCGCTAAGCTCCGGCCACGATGAACCGGCGGCGCGTACTCCAGGGGCTCGGCGCAGTCGCGGGCGCGGGCGTGCTCGGCCGCTTCGCCCTGCTGCCCCCGTCCCCCAGCCGCGCCATCGAGCCTTCGGACCAGCTCGCCACCCGCTTCTTCGACTCCCTCGACGAGAAGCAGCGCGCCGAGGCGTGCGTCCCCTACGACCACCCGCTCCGCCAGCTCCACAACAAGGGGCTGTGGACCGCGGGGCTCCTCGCCACGCCGCTCGCGCTGGGGTGGACGCAGCGGCGCCTCCTCACCGACCTCCTCCACGCCGGCCTCTCCGCCGCCGGCCGCGAGCGCGTCCCCAACGAGTACTACTCCCGCTGGCCCGGCGTTCACGCCATGAAGGTGCTGGTCTGCGGCGACCCGCACCACCCGCCCTACCAGCTCATCCTCTCCGGCGCCCACCTCAACCTCCGCATCGGCGGCGCCTCCCGCGAGGGCGCCGCGTTCGGCGGCCCGCTCGTCTACGGCGACCAGCGCGGCGACGGCGTCCCCGGCCTCCCCGGCAACCTCTACCGGTTCCAGCTCGACACCGCGACGCGCCTCTTCCGCGGCCTCACCTCCGACCAGCAGAAGCTCGCGCTCCTCCCGGCCTCGCCCGTCCAGACCGCCATCCAGCTCCAGGGCCCCGAAGGCCTGTTCCCCGGCGCGCCGGTCTCCGCCCTCTCCGCCGACAACCGCGCCCTCGCCCGCGAGCTGATCTCCGGCATCCTCTCCACCTGGCCGGAGGACGACGCCGCCTACGCCTGGCGCTGCATCGACCACAACGGCGGCCCCGAGGCCCTCTCCCTCAGCTACTACGCGGACAGCGACCCGGGCCGCCGCGGCGCGCCCCAGAACGTCCGCCTCGAGGGCCCCGCCGCGGTCCTCTACTTCCGCGGCGACCCGCACGTGCACGCCTTCCTCAGCGTCGCCATGGACCCGTCCGCGCCGCTCGGCGTCGGCCAGCTCGTCGGCCACAACCCGGCCCCGCTCGAGGGCGCCGCCGTCCAGCGCTTCTTCGAGGCGGCCATGCTGGACCAGTCCGGCGCCGACCTCGCCTTCTACGACCTGGACTCCGTCGCCGGGCGCCTCCGCGCCGGCCCGGTCCGCGAAGGCGATCTCTACGCGCTGGAGAGCTGGCAGGACTCCACCGCCGTCGTGGAGGTCAAGGGCGCCACCCTTCGCCCCGCGCTCCTCGCCTCCCTCCGCGCCGCCGGCAAGGAGCTGGACCCGCGCCGCACCTACGCCGTCGCCACCGCCTGGCACGTCGCCCAGCACGAAGCACAGGAGCTCCTCGGCGAGCCCGGGGCGGTGACCTCCGGCCCCCTCCTCCGCGACGTCCTGATCGCCCACGCCAAGCAGCGCGGTTTCCCCGGGCACGGTTGATCCAGCCGAGAACTCGACGCCGCCGCGCCGCCGTGCTGATCGCGCGATCACCGCGCGCCGCTTCCCTCTGATCCACGAGCCGCGCGCACGCGCAATTTCGCGCCCGTCACTCCGCGCGATCCGGCGCGGTTCGCGAATTGGACGGGTCCGCCGATCCGAGCGACAAACCTCCGCACATGGCGGACATCATCGATCTGTCACTCGTGACCGATGCCAGGCGGTACTTCCACAAGCTGCTGGATGCCCGTGGGATCTCCTACTTCCTCCGCAAGGACGGAAATCGCCTCTTCCAGATCGAACAGGCCAAGGTCGAGCTCGTCGTCCGCACCGCCGCCCGCTCTCGCCCCTCCCACCTCCCCAAGCCGCCGCTCCACGCCGTGGACCACTGCCGCAAGGAGATCCGCCGCGAGCTGATCCGCCGCGTGGTGGAGGCGATGCTCCAGACCGGCCTGTAGCCCGATGACCGCGCCCGCGTTCTCCCGGCGCGCGCAACGACACCGGAGCGTGACCCCGCTGGCCGCTCGGCTCGACCAGGCCCGCGCCCTCGGTGGCCTGATCGACCTCTCCGAATCCAACCCCACCCGGGTCGGGCTCTCTTACCCGTGGGAGGAGATCGCCGCCGCCCTCGCCGACGCCCGCGGCGCCCGCTACGACCCGGAGCCGTTCGGCCTCCCCGCCGCCCGCGAAGCCGTCGCCGCCCTCTCCGGCGCCGATCCGCAGGACGTGATCCTCACCGCCAGCACCAGCGAGGCCTACGCCTTCCTCCTCAAGCTCCTCTGCGACCCCGGCGAGCGCGTCCTCGCCTTCCGCCCCGGCTACCCGCTGGTGGAGCTGCTGGCGGAGTGGGAGTCCGTCGCCGTCGACCAGGTGGAGCTCCACCGCGAGGCCGGCTGGGCGATCGACCTCGCCGGCGTCCACCTCCAGCCCACCACCCGCGCCATCCTCGCCGTCAGCCCCGCGAACCCCACCGGCCAGTACCTCCAGCGCCACGAGCTGCTGGCCCTCGACGCGCTGGCGGCCGCGCACCCCGCCGCGCTGATCGCCGACGAGGTCTTTGCCCAATACCCGCGCACCCCGCCCACCCCCGACCAGGTCCGCCGCCTCTCCGCCGAGCCGACCCGCTCCCTCGCGTTCTCCCTCTCCGGCCTCTCCAAGCTCGCCGGCTTCCCGCAGCTCAAGCTCTCCTGGATCATCCTCTCCGGACCGCCCGAGCTGAGGGCCGAGGCCCGCGACCGCCTGGAGCTCCTCGCGGATCTCTTCCTCTCCGCCGCCACCCCGGTCCAGCTCGCGCTCCCGTCGCTGCTCCGCCTGGGCGCCGGCCTCCGCGCGCAGATCCAGTCGCGCCTTCTGGCCAACCTCCGCGCCCTCGAAGCCGCCCGCCCGGGCGACGCCTCCTGGTCCATCCTCCCCGCCGAAGCGGGCTGGTCCGCGGTCCTCCGCCTCCCCTCCCACCCCGGCGCCGAGGCGCGCGCCGCGCAGCTCCTCGACGCCGGCGTCTGGGCGCAGCCGGGCTACCTCTTCGACTTCAGCCCCGACTCCGGCGAATACCTCGTCCTCTCCCTGCTCCCGGAGCCGGCGACCTTCGCGGAGGGGCTCGCTCGGCTCGTGACCGTCCTCTCCGCCGCCCGCCTCTGATTCGACCGGCGGTGAACGGGTATCCTGATCCGGCATGGGCGCCGGGCCGGACCTCGACTTCCCCAGGAGCGACCGCTTCACCGTCCTCAAGCGACTCGGCGCCGGCGGGATGGGCGTGGTGTTCGAAGCGTACGACCGGGAGCGGAGCGCCCCGGTGGCCCTCAAGACCCTCCGCCGGATGGACCCGGAGCGGCTCTACGCCCTCAAGCGCGAGTTCCGCTCCCTCGCGGACCTCCGCCACCCGAACCTGATCTCCCTGGGCGAGCTCCGCTGCGAGGGCGGTCGCTGGTACTTCACCATGGAGCTGATCCACGGTGAGGACTTCCTCCGGCACGCCTGGGGGAGCGGCCCCCGCGCGTCCTTCGACCCGGACCGGCTGCAGCGCGCGCTGGGCGGCCTGGCCCGCGGGGTGGCGGCGCTCCACGCGCGCGGCATCATCCACCGCGACATCAAGCCCTCGAACGTGCTGGTGGACCGCGACGGCCGGGTGGTGCTGCTCGACTTCGGCCTGGCCGCCGACCTCACCGCGCCGGACGCGGGGGGCGAGGAGCGCGGGTCGGGGACGCCGCTCTACATGGCGCCCGAGGTGTCGGCCGGCGCCGCGCCCAGCCTCGCCTCGGACTGGTACTCCGTGGGCGCGCTCCTGCACTGCGCGCTCACCGGCCAGCCGCCGGACGGGCCCGCCACGCCACCGCCCAGCGTCCCGGGGGAGCATCCAGCGCTCCGCGCGCTGTGGGACCTGTGCACCGCCCTGCTGAAGCCCGATCCGTCCGCGCGCCCGAGCGGCGAGGAGGTGCTCGCGCGGCTGGGAGTGGACGGCGCGCCGGCCGGCCCCACCCGGGTCCCCTTCGTCGGGCGCTCGTCGGAGCTGGCCGCCCTGGACCAGGCCGCGGCACGGACGGCGCGCGGCGAGGCGGCGCTGGTGCTGGTGGAAGGCGCGTCCGGGCTGGGCAAGAGCGCGCTGGCGCGGAGGTTCGCGGAGCTGGTGCGGGAGCGGGCCCCGTCCGCGGTGGCGCTCTTCGGGCGCTGCTACGAGCAGGAGGCCGTCCCGCACAAGGCGTTCGACGGCGTGGTGGACGCACTCAGCCGCCACCTGCGCTCGCTCTCCAGCGCGGACGCCGCGGCCCTCCTGCCCGAGGACGCGGAGCTGCTGGTCCGGCTCTTCCCGGTGCTGGCGCGCGTGCCGGCGCTGGCGGCCCTCCCGCCCGCGGCCGACGCGAGCGCCGCTCCCTCGCTGGTCCGCCGCCGCGCGTACGAGGCCTTCCGCGCGCTGCTCCGCCACCTCGGACGGCGGGGGCCGCTCCTGCTCTGCATCGACGACCTGCAGTGGACGGACGCGGACAGCCTGGAGCTGTTGCGCGCGCTGCTCCGCGCTCCGAACGCGCCGCCCGTCCTCGTCGTCGCCACCCGGCGGCCGCCGCGCGAGGGCGAACCGGCGCCGGCGCTGGAGGGCGCCGTCCACCTCCCGCTCTCGCCGCTGTCGCCCGAGGACGGCCGGGCGCTGGCGGAGGCGGCGGGAGCGGGGCGCGCGGACGCCGAGGGGGTGATGCGGGAGAGCGGCGGGCACCCCCTCTTCGTGCAGCTCCTCGCGCGCCACGCGCGCCCGGGCGCGGCGCCCTCGAAGCTGGACGAGGTGGTCTGGGCGACGGTGGCGGCGCTGGACGCCCAGGCGCGCCGGCTCCTGGAGGTGCTGGCGGTCGCCGCGGGCCCGCTCCCACAAGACGTCGCCGGCCACGCCGCCGGGCTCTCCGCGGCGGAGCTGAAGCGCTGCGTCTCCACCCTCGCCGCCGAGCGGCTGCTGAGCGCCGGCGCGGGCGAGGCCGTCGAGCCCTACCACGACCGGGTGAAGGAGGCCGTCTCCGCCCACCTGGACGAGCCCTCGCGCCGCGCGCTGCACCAGTCGCTGGCGCGGGCGATGGAGGCCGGCGCCGTCGCGGAGTCGGACCCGCGGCAGCTGGTGGTGTACCTGGAGACGACCGGGGAGACGGCGCGGGCCGCGGAGCTGGCCGAGCGCGCCGCCCGCCGCGCGGAGGAGCAGCTCGCGTTCGACCTGGCCATCGAGCTGTACCGGCGCGCGCTGGCGCTGGGTGGGCGGGAGGCGGCGCGGCGGACCATCCTCCGGCTCGCGCTGGCGCAGGTGCTGGCCTACGCGGGGCGGGGGGTGGAGGCCGCCGAGGTGTTCCTGGCGGTGGGGCAGACCGCGGAGGCGGCCCTGGCGATGGAGGCGCGCCGGCGCGCCGCCGAACAGCTCCTGGGCAGCGGCCACCTCGAGCGCGGGCTGAAGCTGCTCGCGGAGGTGCTGGCGGAGCTGGGGGTGACGGCGCCGCCCACGCCGGGCCGCGCCATCGCCTCGCTCTTCTACCAGCGCGCCCGGCTGGCGATGCGCGGGTTCTCGTGGAAGGAGCGGCGGGCGGAGGAGGTCCCGGCCAGGGCGCTGCTGGAGATCGACACGCTGCGCGGGGTGGGGATGTCGCTGTGGCCGGTGGACCAGTTCCGCGGGGTGAGCTTCGTCACCCGGAGCCAGCGGCTGGCGCTCGACGCGGGCGAGCGCGGGCGGGTGGCGCTGTCGTTCGGGCTGGAGGGCATCTACTGGGCGCAGATGGGGAAGGCGCCCCGGTACCGGCAGCGGGCGGAGGAGGCGCGGCGCATCGCCGCCCCGCTCGCCGACGAGCAGGTGGGGGCGCTCCTTTTGGCGTTCGACGGCGTGGCCGCCTACTGCGTCGGCTCCTTCGAGGAGTCCGACCGGAAGCTGCTGGAGACGGAGCGGATGCGGGACCCGAAGCGGATCTCCGCCTGGGAGCTGAACATCTTCCGGCTGATGCGGACGTGGGCGCTGCGCGACCGCGGGGCGTACGGCGCCATGGCGGCGGTGCTGGACGCGCAGCTCAAGGAGGCGGTGGCCCACGGCGACCAGTACGCGGAGACCAACCTGGCGCGCGTCTGCAACGGCGTGTGGCTGGCGCGGGACGCGCCGGACGACGCGGCGCTGGCCCTGGACGCCAGCCGGTGGACGCCCCCCGAGGGCGGCTACCACTTCCAGCACTGGTTCGAGCTCGTCGCGCGGATGAACGTGGCCCTCTACCGCGGCGAGCCGGACCTGCTCCGGCAGTTCAAGCCCCGCATCCGCGAGGTGCCGCTGCCCATGTTCCAGGCGATGCAGATCGCCCGCGTGCGGACCATCGCCCAGTGGGGGCGGCTGGCGCTGGCGGAGGGGGCGCGCGCCGCGGGCTCGGCGCGGCGGGCGGCCGCCGGGGAGGCGCTCCGGACGGCGCGGCGGGTGGCGCGCGAGCGGACCGGCTACGGGAACGCGTGGGCGGCCCTGCTGCGAGCGGGCGCGGCGAACCTGCGCGGCGAGCGCGAGTCCGCGGCCGTCTCCCTGCGCGACGCCCTCGAGCGCGCCGAGGTCCTCGGGATGTCGCACTACGCGGCGGCCGCGCGGCGGCGGCTGGGCGGACTCCTCGGCGGAGAGGAGGGGAACGCGCTGCGCGCCGCGGCGGCGGCGTGGGCGTCCGCCGAGGGCGTCCGCAACCCGGAGCGGATGTTCGAGATGCTCGCGCCCGGCTACGCCGCGCACTGAGCCGGAGCCGGTTCAGGGGTGCCGCCTGGTCGCCGCCCAGCTCGGAGCCGATCAGCGGCTCCGCCGCGTCCATCAGGGGCCCGAGCACGCCCGGACCACCAACCCCAGGGCGAGCAGGACCACCGCCGAAACCGCCGCGACAACGGTGAGGCGTCTCCGCCGGCGGAGCCCCGCCACGTACACCTCGTCCGAGGGAACCGTGATGTCGCGGGAGACCGGCGCCGCGGGCGACACCCGCGCGGTGGACACCTCCACCTCGCGCTCGATGGCGGCCAGCTCCGCCCGCACCGCGTCCGCGGAGGCGGGCCGCCGCTCCGGGTCCTTGGCCAGCAGCCGGAGCACCAGCGCGTCCAGCGAGGCCGGCACGCCGTCCACCCGCGACGAGGGCGAGGGCGGCGGCGCCTCCAGGTGCTGCCGGAGCACCTCCACGGGCGACCGCCCGGGGAACGGGAGCTGCCCGGTGAGCAGCTCGAACGCGAGCACGCCCAGCGAGTACAGGTCCGACCGCGGCGACACCGGCTCCGCCCGCGCCTGCTCCGGCGCCATGTACTCCACCGTCCCCACGATGGTGGTGGCGCCCGTCCTCGGCGGGGTGAACACGACGGAGGCGCCCTCGCTCCCGCTGCCCCGCTTGGCCAGGCCGAAGTCCAGGAGCTTCACCACCCGCGAGCCGTCCGGCTGGGCCACCACGAAGACGTTGCTGGGCTTGAGGTCCCGGTGGACGACGCCGCGCGCGTGCGCCGCCGCCAGCGCGCCGCAGATCTCCTTCAGCAGCGGGATGGCCTCCTGCGGGAAGCAGGGGCCGCCGTCTGCCAGCTTCTGGTCCAGCGGCTGGCCCTCCAGGTACTCCATCACCAGGTAGTGGCGGCCGTCCGGGAGCTGGCCGGAGCCGAAGATGCTCACGATGCCCCGGTGGCTGATGGCGTTGGCCGCCTTCGCCTCGTCCAGCAGCCGCTTCACCTGGTCCGGCCGGGCGGCCGCCTCCGGCTTGAGCACCTTGATCGCCACCCGCTGCTTGAGGGCCGGCTGGAAGCCCCGGTACACCACGCCCATCCCGCCCTCGCCAATGCGCTCCACCACCTGGTACTCGCCCAGGCGCGCGCCGATCAGGGGATCCGGGGCGTCCACGGTCAGGCTACGGGATCACGGTGATCGGCTTGATGACCCCGCCGTCCACCTGCCACAGCTCGATCAGCCCGGGGGCCTCGCCCGTCGCGGGGTCGAAGTTGAGCTCCCCGCTGGCACCCTTGACGTCTACCAACCCTCCGCTCTGCACGGTGTTGCGCGCGGCGATGAAGTCGGTGGGCGCGAGCGCCTGCGGCGCGCCGCTCGACAGGTGGCCCAGCCCTTCCGCGATCCGCGAACCGGTGAGGGGGCTGGTCCCCGCGCTCCCCACCGCGTAGGAGCAGCCCAGCGCCACCACGTACACCGCGTCGTAGGTGTGGGCGATGAACGAGGTGCTGCTGGGGTCGATCCCGTAGTGGGACAAGAAGTCGGACTGGAAGGCCGCGTACGCGGGGCCGGAGGTCTGCGCGGGGGTGGTGCCGTAGCTGGACTCCAGCTCCCCCGCCGGGCTGCCGCTGACGGTCGCCGGGTCCTTCGCCGAGTCGGTGAAGAACCACCGGTGCCCGGACGCGCGCGACAGGTTCGCCGTGGTCGCCGCCCTGGTGACCAGCCGCCCCACGTCGTCCGGGAAGCCGATCAGCACCGTCAC
>Ga0068860_100002778_pt1 | contig 18198 bp, 11 predicted proteins | sample KBSSwiS32_FD_66597 | JGI IMG/M metagenome (GOLD analysis project Ga0068860, IMG submission 66597) | Switchgrass rhizosphere microbial communities from Kellogg Biological Station, Michigan, USA - KBS Switchgrass S3-2 | ecosystem: Host-associated > Plants > Roots > Rhizosphere > Soil ... | reverse complement strand
GCTTCTCCAGCGCCCGACCTTAAGCCATCCGGAGCGCCGTTGTTAAATCGTACCGTACTATGGGGATCGTGCCAAATGAGTGCACCATGAAACGCTTCATGCGCGGGAGAGTCTCCCCAAAAGCAGCGCGCGTGGAGTTCAATACAAACGCGGGCACTCTCTGCCGCTCGCGCTGGCTCGCCCTTCATCCGGTCAGTCTCCCGGGCGCCACTGCATGAGGATTCTTCCGTGCTCGCGCCATCCGCTTCCCTCCCCTCTTCCTTATTTTTGCGATCGCCCGCACTCATAGGACTTCAAATCACCTGTCTCGAAGACACTCGTGAAATCCAACCAAGCCTCGCCAAATGCCGCCAATTATCCGGCCCTGTCAGGTCTAATGGCGAGGCATCGAAGCTTCGCATACGGTCGGCGCAGCGTTTTCAACAGCGATCCCGGTGTTTATCGTACCGGAATGGAACGTTCCTGGGCGCTCGTTTGGTTGACGCCTTCCCTTCGAAACGATATGATTTTGTTTGCTTAATTCCTCCACTTGCAACGCAAAATTGCTATCGTTGGTGGGCCTGTTTGGCGGGATGGCGCTTGCGCAGGCGCCTATCCCCGATGGGGCGGCCGTATTCCAGCGTTCCTGCGCTTCCTGCCACAACGGCACTTCTGAATCGCGGGCGCCGCGTGTAGATACGCTACGCGAAAATTCACCCGAAGCGATCATCACCGCGCTGGTTTCCGGCGCAATGCGGCTGCAAGGGTCGCGCCTGGGCGGAGCCGAGCGTCGCGCTGTCGCAGAGTACCTTTCGGGCCACAAAATTGGCGTCGATGTCGCGGGCGCTGCGACGGGCCGCTGCCCATCGCAAACCAAGTTCGACCTCCAATCCGGTCCAGCCTGGAACGGCTGGGGACGTGAGCCAACCAATACGCGCTTTCAGACGGAAGAACAAGCCGGGCTGACGGTCGAACAGGTGCCTCGCCTCAAGCTCAAGTGGGCGTTCGGATATCCGGACGCCACCTCCGCATGGGCGCAGCCAAGTGTGGCCGGTGGCCGTGTGTTCGTCGGCAGCCATAACGGAACCGTCTATTCGCTCGACGCCAAGACCGGGTGCATTTACTGGACTTTCGGCGCCGACGGCGGCGTTCGCAACGCCATGGTGATCGGACGGCGAGCTAGAGGCGGTTACGCCGTTTATTTTGGAGACAGCAACGCCACTGCATACGCGCTGGACGCGTCCACTGGCCGGAAGCTGTGGAGCCGCAAGGTGGACGATCACCCTCTCGCGCGTATCACCGGAAGCCCCACGCTGTATCAGGGGCGTCTGTACGTCCCGGTGGCGTCCTACGAAGAGGCTGCCGGAGGCGACCCGCACTACCCGTGTTGTACGTTCCGCGGCAGCCTTTCGGCGTTGAATGCGGAAACTGGAGCGGTCGTATGGAAGACTTTCACCTTACCCGAGCCCGCGAAACCACGCGGCAAGAATCCAGAGGGTGCGACTCTTTACGGACCCGCGGGCGTCGGCATCTGGTCCTCGCCCGCCATTGACGCCAAGCGCAAGCTGGTTTACGCGTCCACTGGCAACGCCTTCGCCGAGCCACAGCCGCCCACAAGCGACGCTGTCCTCGCCTTCGATCTGGCCAACGGCAAAATCAAGTGGATCCGCCAAGCCACGCCCAAGGATGTCTGGGTGACCGGGTGCCGCGCCGGTTCCAGCAACCCCAACTGTAGCGAAGACCCCGGTCCCGATTTTGATTTCGGCAATCCGCCCATTCTTACCACTCTGCCAAACCGCAAGGACGTCATCGTTATCGGCCAGAAATCGGGCGTCGGTTACGCGCTCGACCCCGACGCGGAAGGCGAAATCTTGTGGCAATATCGTGCGGGCCAGGGCAGCACTCTCGGGGGAATGGAATGGGGCTCGGCCGTCGACGCCAACAATGTCTACTTCCCAGTGTCCGACATGTACGCGGCACAGCCCGGCGGCCTTCACGCCGTCAATTTGATAACCGGCCAACGCGCTTGGTTCGCCCCGCCCGTCAAACCTCGATGCGTTGAGGGTTCGAGTGGCTGCAGCGCCGCGCAATCGGCAGCCATCACGGTGATTCCCGGCCTGATTTTCTCGGGAGCCAATGACGGCGTACTGCGGGCTTATTCCAGCAAGGATGGTTCCGTTTTCTGGGAGTTCAACACCAACGGTGAGTTCAAGACCGTCAACGGTGTGCCCGCCAAAGGCGCTTCCATGATCGGGCCGGGACCGGTGATAGCCGGTGGCATGCTGTTTGTGAACTCGGGTTATGCCGGCTATGGCGGGCGCTCAGGCAACGTCCTGCTGGCGCTGGGATTGGAGTAACTCTACAGCCGATGGACCGGCCATTTTGGGATGCTGGTTGGGCAGGCCTCGGTTTAGCGCAGAGGATTTCCAGTGCTGTCCAGGATAGGATCCACGATCACGACGGATCCGAAGCTGTCGCGCAAATAGAAATTCACGGTGTACCCTTCTTCTGTAAAAAGTTTGAGATCTGTCCTGATGGGTAACTCGCCCACTACTGTGCCCTCGATCTTCTTGGCGCCGGGTGTCCAGTTGGCTCCATGATGCTGGTGATCTTCAGGATTTTCCTCGTAGATCTCGAGATCGTACTCCGCGACATCCAAAAGCTCTGTTCCCATAAACACATTGCCGATCCCGGCAATCTTGCGGACAGGTCGGAATGACATCGCTAGAAGAGTACACCCTGACCGTCTAGGTCGCAAGCTGACGTGGCGATGGATTGTTTCCGGATGCGCCGTAATCCAGGAATTGGTGGTTTCCCGATCAGGGAGCGTTGGCACTGGCCGCTATCCACCGAAGCCGGGTGGGCTGGACACGGCGGCGTTGCAGCCCCGGCGGGGCGCTGGGTCTTCCCGTAAGCCCCGCCAAGCCGGAAGAAACGCTTCTGGCAGCCATCTACTATGGCTTTGAGATATAGTCAACCACACTGAGCTTGGCCAGATCGCTCAGCCGCGCAGCATCGCACTCCCCGATGATGAAGCCGTGAGCGACGCCTGATTGCGCGATGAAGCCGGCTTCTTTTAGCTTGGCCAATACATCGGGCGTGGTGTCACTGAGCCAGATCTTCACCTGGATCTTCCGCGGAACGTTGCTCGGTGCTATGCCAGCGACGCTCGCCAACAAGGCTGGATCGATCTTGCGGCTGTCCGCAAGGAACCCACCGTTTTGCGCCTCAGCGTCGCGGGCGCCGGCGCTGTTCAGTTTAGCGCGACGGTCGATTTCGTCAATGCGTGCTGGCAACGCGGCGGGCGGCGGTGGCGCTGCATTAGGGCTGTAGGCGCGCGCGAGATTTACGGAGCCCGTCTGCCGTGCGAATTCCTTTCGGTCGTTTCCGTAGATACCCTCATAACTCACACCCGCGGGCATCTCGACGGAAACCTCCACGCGCATCGGCCAGCCGCCCTCGGTTCGGATCGACTCTTCGACTACGACGAATGAGGTGAACTGAGTCAGCAAAGCGAAATTGACACCCAGGTTGGTGATCGCCTCCTGGATCTCGGGGCCGGGGTTGCCGGATTGCATGCCGTTCCAGTTCTGCGCCATTAACGCGTCCACTTTACGGCGCGCCCACAGAGTTGCCAGCACTGGATGCACGGGTTGGTCCGCTGGTAACAACACCGGTATTTCGCGCACAAAATCGCGGCCGGCCTGCTTTCCGCGCAGACTCAGAATTCCTCTGCCTGGCGAATCGTAGCGGCCGCTGACGATCAATGGCTTGGCACTGAACAAATCGGGAAGTCGCGCCGGGTAAATCTCAGACACTGCTAGCCCAGACCATTCAAGTTTCAGGTCCGTGAGGAGCGGGGTACTGACACGTTCTTGAAAACGGCGAGCCGCGGCGGAGCCGTCGTCCTCGAGGCCAACGTAGTCGACTTCTCCACGGCCTTCGCGAGCCATCTGGTCCAGCAGAAAGTGATTCACGGAGCTGCCGATGCCGAACGCAAACACGCGTGCATTGGGATGCTTCTTTACCTCGCCGATGATTTCCAGATCGTTGCCGACGTAGCCGTCCGTCATGAAGCAGACTACGCGGATGTGGTCCTGTTCGTCACTAGGATCGAGCGCGGCGCGAATGGCCTTCATCATTTCCGTTCCACCGCTGCCGCGCCGCGACGCCAGGAATTCTTTCGCTCGTGCCAGATTCTCCACGGTGGCTGGCACCGGGTGCGGGAACAGCACGTAGGTATCGCCCGAGAATGTGATGAGATTGAAACGATCCCGGGGATGTAACCCTTGGAGTGCGAGCTTCATGGTCTCCTTGGCCTTCTCTATTGGGAAGCCGCTCATCGAGCCCGAAGTATCGAGGACAAACACCAACTCCTTGGGAGTGATTTCATCGGCCGCAACGCGAGCCGGCGGCTGCAGGATCATGCTGAAGAAACCGCCCTTCGCATCGCGATGCGTCATCACGGCGTCGGCGATCTTGACTCCGGAAACATCGTATTGGAGGACAAAGTCTTTGTTGGGCAGCTCCGTCTTGTTTCGCAGGGTCACGATGGCTTTGCTGGCGGCCGTCTTTTGAATCTCTACGTCGTGGGTGAGCGAGCGCAGGAAGTTGACCGGCACACCGGCGTCGAGTGAGACCTGGACTGAAATATCGTGCCCGGCGCGAGTGCCCGGCGCAGTCACCGGTGGATTAATATTCGCTGCATTCGGAGTGCCGCGGGGATTGTAGCGGGGGCCGACCACCATGGGGAAGGTAAACGTATAGTTGCCGTCCTCATATTTGACGGTTTCGACGTAGCGAATGACGATCTTGACGCTCTCTCCAGGAAGAATGTTCGCTACCGCCTGAGTAAAGATGTTGGGCCGCTCCTGGTCGAGCAGCCCCGCTAAATGACCGGCCTGCCTCGCGGATTCGTAGATCGCGCGCGCTTCCTCCTTCGGCTTGATTTTGCCGCGCACGATACGGTCGCCGATGTGCATGGTCATGTCATCGACCGCGGCATCGGAAGCCAGCGGAAATGTGTACACGGCTTCGATCTTTTGACGAAAGGGATTCTGAAACTCCTGCTCCACCGTGACGCGCGCCAGCGGTCCGCTGATATCGGCCTTCACGTCGGTATGAACCAACGGGCAAAATCCGCCGGTTTGGCCGTCGGGCAGAATGCTCAACAGCGCACCGGGCGACGCGCTCGATTCAGCCAGACTGCGGCGAGTCCGCTGGCCGACCAAAGTCACCGGTGAAAGCAGGGCGACGACTCCGGCTAGAACCGCCGCCGTGGCCAAAAACGAGGGGATTTTCATTCGCATAGTTGGTCTCCTTCAAAGAAGTTCTGACTTCACCGAGGAAATGCGATGAAGCGGAGAATCCTTTCACTTGGCGAAAAGATTTTTACCGGGATCTTTGCCTGGATCCAGGATGGGCTATCGCTGAGGCTGCGTGGCCGCGGCGCGGCGTACGGTGTCGCCGGCTTGGGGAGCATCGGCGCTGCCTGGGGTGCGCTGAAACGGTCCGACGGCGAAGGCGGCTCCCACTTGGCTCAGTTTGGAAGTGGCGATGACACGATTTTCGCGGACGATTTCGACCACATCGCCAGTTCTTAACCCGGCGTTCGATCCCGCATTGACGCTCACGATGGTTCCGTTGATATCGGTCACCTTTGCGTCAATTTCGCGGATTTGCCCCGAGAAAGGCACCGCTCCGGGGGCCGGAGGCGGCAGCGGAGCCAGAGCCCGGCTCAATCCGCCGGTCACGATTTGCGAGGGGCTGATGGGGCCTGTCCGGCGCTCTGAGATCTTGCCGGAAGGGGAGCGCGGAGTCGCATTCCCTGCGGACTCGGTCTCCTTAGACGCTTCTTGCGGGACCGGCTGGCGCGCAACCTGATCGCGCACCGCTTGATTCAATTGTTGGCGAGCAAGACTTACTTCCGCGGTGTCCTTCTCCGGCTTTTTCTCTGAGTCCACAGTGCCAGTTGCGGCTGCCGGTGGAACGACGGCGCGATTCTCATCGTTGCGTTGGATGGCACGGTCCAGCTCACCGGCATTCTGCACTCTAGCGTCCGCAACCTGCGGAGCGGCTTCTTTGGGCGCAGCTACCTTTGCTGGGGTAGCACTTCTTGGTATTGGTCTTGGCGCAGTCTCGCTCTCGCGGACACTCGATGCTGGCGGCCGGCTCATCGATAGATCGACTGAGGCAACCGTAGCCGGTTCGGGGGCATGCAACCTTCTATATTGCAGGCCACCCGCGATCAGTAGAAGCATCGCGAGTCCCCCAGCCACGGCCAGACGGCGCGGTGTGAAGCGATCGCACATCCGCGGCATTGCAGAGCGCGCGGACCTTGGCGGCGGATGCACGGCGTGAGACTGCCGCTGCAATTGTTCAAGCAAGGTCTGCCGTGTAGCCGGCTCCGCCAGCAGCTCGCGCAGAGCCTCCTCATCCGCGAGTGCATCGAAGAGTTCCTGATGCTCGAGGGCGGCGGAAAACAGTAGATTGCGCTCTTCATCGGTAAGTGTACCGGTAGCGTAACCGCCTAGTAGTTTGCGAACGTCGTCGGGTATCACTGCACGATTCCTTCTCTACCTTTGCTGTCGTCCCAACTGCCGCCCAACTTTTCGAGCAGCTTCTTGCGGCAGCGGAAGTCCCAGGTGTAGATCGTGTTGATCGAGTGCACGTCCAAGGCTCGGCGAATCTCTTCGAAGCTTTTGCCTTCGAGTTTCATCCTGAACATCTCACGGCAGCGATCTTCCATCTCGCCGATCGCATCGATCAAGCGCGCGCGCAGTTGATTACGTTCGAACTCCTGCGCGGGATCGTCAGCCCGATCCGGGAGCGGCGTGTCTTCGACCGAAATGGAGGTGTACTCGCCTCGCCGAACGGTCTTTCGACGCAGCGCACTCATTTTCAGGCGAACGATCTGCAGGGAGAGAGGCAGCAACTCCTCCAAACGCTCGACATGCCGGTATTTCTCTTCGAGCACAACCAGAGTCTCCTGTGCAAGATCTTCTGCAACATCTCTCCCCATACGAGATGTCGCGAAAACGACAATCCTTTCGCGAAGCAGTGAGAGGATGTGATCGCGCTCCACGGGCCTATTCTATACCGAGGCTCCTATCCTCATCGGCGGCAAAGACATCCGGCCAACTGTGCGAGAGCTCAGCCGGCGAATTTGTCCGTCGCGGCGACCAGGGCGCGGCTGTTTGGCGGATCGAAAGCGCTGTGGCCGCTATCCGGAGTGATCATAAGTTCGGCTTCGGGCCACGCGCGGTAGAGCGCCCAAGCGCTTTCCATGGGGCAGACGACGTCGTAACGGCCCTGCACGATGACCCCTGGGATCTGGCGTATGCGTGAGGCGTTCCGCAGCAACTGGTCGTCGGTTTCGAAAAATCCCTTGTTGACGAAGTAATGGGCTTCTATGCGCGCAAAAGCGAGCGCAAACTCATCCTCTTCGTAGTGGCCGGCGAAGGCAGCGTCGGGCAGGAGCTTTGACGTAGCCCCTTCCCATCCGCTCCAGATCTTCGCAGCGGCAAGTCGCACAGCTGGATCATCACTGGTAAGGCGGAGGTGGTATGCGGAGAGCAGGTCCCGCTGTTCCGCCGCAGGGATGTGGGCGAGGTACGGCTCCCAAGCGTCGGGATAAAGGACCGACGCGCCGCGCTGGTAGAACCAATCAATTTCCTGCTTGCGAAGCAGGAAGATGCCGCGAAGAACGAGTTCGGTCACTCGATCGGGATGCGTCTCGGAATAGGCCAGGGCGAGCGTGGAGCCCCAGGATCCGCCGAACACCTGCCAGCGCTCAATGCCGAGGTGCCCGCGGATTTTTTCGATGTCGGCGACAAGGTCCCAGGTGGTATTGCCTTCGAGAGACGCATAAGGCGTACTCTTGCCGCAGCCGCGCTGGTCGAAGTTCACAATGCGGTACTTCTCAGGATGGAAGAAACGGCGCTGTTTGGGATCCGAGCCGCCACCGGGCCCGCCGTGCAGAAAGATCACCGGCTTGCCGGCGGGGTTGCCGCTTTCCTCGAAATAGATCTCATGCACGGGTGAGACCTGGAGCCGGCCCGTGTTGTACGGCTCGATGGACGGGTAGAGCCAAGTCACGGGCTCTTTCATGATGGACACGGCATGCTGCGCCTCCTATCGCTCAATCACTTTACTGCTTGCGGCCCTTTTCGTTCGCGGTCAGCGACAGATTCCGGAAGCGCGAACACGTAGACCATGTTCTCACCCGCGACGTTGTCGATCTCGGGAGCCAAGCTGTTTCGACCATAGCCGGCTACCACGGCAAGATACTGCCGTCCGTCCACCGAGTAACTGATAGGGTACCCGCAACACATGGAGCCCAGCCGGACCTGCCAGATTTTCTTCCCCGTGGTGGTATCGAGGGCGAAGAAATACCTGGCAGCGTCGCCATTGAACACCAGGCCGCCTGCCGTGGCGAGGACGGCAGAGTAATTGTAGGCATGCTGTTGATACTGCCAAACCGTGTTGCCCGTGGCGACATCCACCGCGGTGATCTGGCCGACAGGGTACTGGCCATCCTTCATTAACGCGACGTTCGGGTTCTGCGCTTGCTGCCCGTTGACGTTATAAGTATCCTCCGCAGTAGGCTTAGCATCATCCCGGGTGGTTTCGTTGGTGCATATATTCCCGGTCGCTGCAATGATGATGTTCCGCGCCGGGTCGTAGGCGGGGGCGACGTGGGCGTCGCGACCACCGGAATGGGAGGTGCAATAAAAAATCTTCTTGCCAGGGCGGTCATAAACCACCTCCTGGTTCATGCTCGCCAGGCCGGTTACGGGATCGATGCTCTTGTAGAGGTTCTGTGCGCCGTGGAAGGTTTCCCGGGCGTAGAAGAACTTGCCGTTCTGAGCATCCAGCGCCCAAAACACCGGGTTCTTGCAGGGTATACCGACCAGCGTGCGCACTTTCCTTTCGGCGATGTTAGGATTCGCCGCGAGCATGCCCTCCGCGCTCGGATTGGGATGCATCGGCGTATCGACAAGCATCATTTCGAAGGTGCATTCCTGATCCCAGTTGTCCTGCGGAAGAAGCTGGCGGCGCCACACGACCTCGCCTGTGTCAGGCCTCACCGCCCAGCGTGTATCGGTCCCAGCCAAGGTCGCATTCTTGCCGGCGACGCCGCGCTGGAAATCCGCCGCCGGACAGATGCCGCTCGATCCGTAATGCACCAGATTCTGCACCGGATCATAGACGATCTGGCCCCAGATGCCGGTGCACCAACGGTCCGCGAAGGGTATGCCGCGCCAGGTGGCGTCGCCTTCCCCATCGGGATGCGGAATCACCTCGTTGCGCCACAACTCCTTGCCAGTGGTTATGTTGTGGCCGGTGACATAGCAACCGTACGGCGCGTTCTGGCAGCTACCTCCCGCGATCAAAATACCGTTGGCGATGATCGGTCCGCTGGTGTTGGCAACGTAGCCATCGGTCCCGCGGGACACCTCCCACGCCACCTTGCCAGTTAAAGCATCGAGCGCGACGACCGCATTGTCTGAAGTTACCGTGAAGATCTTGTCTCCATAGAGGGCGAGGCCGCGCTTCGCAATGGAATAATGATGGCGGATGCTGGCTGGTAGTTGGCGATGATACTCCCAGATACGACTACCGGTAACAGCATCGACGGCTAAAATAGCATCGTTGGGGCTGATCAGATACATGATCCCGTTGTGCACGACCGGCGACGTTCCGGCACGGCCTCCGGTGGTTGGCAACTGCCGGGCCCAGACCAGCTGGAGACTGCCGACGTTGCCGCGATTGATCTGATCGAGCGGCGAGTAGTTCCAGTGTTCCATGTTCCCGCCCAACATGAGCCAGTCCGCCGCATCCGGGGTAGTGAGATCCTTTTGGGTCACCGGAACGAATTTGCCGGTGATTCCCTGAGCGGCTAGCGTGCGCGCCATATGGCACGTCAGCGCAGTGATGATCATCAGTCCGACGATTTTCTTCACAACAAGTCTCCTCAATCAATAATCAATGTAACCGCATTGTGAGCATCGATGCCACTGAAAATACACTCCGAGGTGGCTCCATCGATCGAGTGCGGTTGTTTTTGCGAACCGATGGTTCTAGGATCGATCCAGGGGTTCGAGCCGCGTCCGCGTGGATAATGAGCTCCTGATGGAGTCCATCCACATGGCAAACGAAGTGAAAATCCTGGTGAACGAACGGTTATCGACCGTCCACGCGGCGCCCGATACGCCGCTTCTGTATGTGCTCTCCGGTGAGCTTCAGCTCAACGGGCCACGCTTTGGCTGCGGCCTGGCGCAGTGCGGCTCCTGTTCCGTCTTGATCGATGGTGTGGAGACGCGGTCCTGCGTGACGCCTCTTTCGGCGGTCGGCGACAAGGCCGTGACCACGCTCGAAGGGCTGCCAGCCTGGTACGCCCGGCGGCACAAGTTGACGCGGGCTCCCGCGCTGACACCCGTGCAGCAGGCTTTCATCGACGAACAGGCGATTCAATGCGGCTATTGCTACAACGGCATCACCATCAAGGCTTCCGAGTTGTTGTCGAAGAATCCGCAGCCTAGCGAAGCGCAAATCCGTTCCGCGATGAACGGGCATCTGTGCCGGTGCGGCACCTATCCGCGTATTCTGAAGGCGATTCAACGCGCGGCCCGAACCACGATCGAGGCCCAGCGATGAAACCGGCCGCGACAGTCACCTCGTTCCCACGGCGCGATCTGCTCAAGACCGGGGGCGCGCTGCTGATCGGATTCGCCATTCGCGGAGCGGCGCCCGCGCAGGAGGCTGAAGGCGTAGCAGTCGTGCTGGGCCCGGATCAGCCCGACCCCAAGCGTCTGGACACCTGGATCGCCATCCACGCAGATAATACCGCGACTATCTTTATCGGCTTTGTCGAACTGGGCCAGGGATGCTCCACCGCGCTGCTGCAACTGGCAGCTGAAGAATTGGATCTGGAGATGTCGCAGGTGAATTCGATTCGCCTGGAATCTCACACGATGCCCAACCAGGGTGGCACCGTGGCGAGCGCGTCCATCGCTCGCGGAGGACCACGTATTCGCTCGGCCGCCGCCGAGGCGCGGCAGGCGTTGCTGAAAATGGCGGCGCAAAAGTTGCAAACACCAGTGGAGCGCCTGACGGTTGCAAAGGGCGTGGTAGCGGTGGCGGGCGATCCCAAGAAATCCGTGACCTACGGAGAACTGGTGGGCGGCAAGCCTTTCAACTTGCCATACACGGGGCGGGCTCCGCTCAAGCCCGCACGCGATTACAAAATAGTGGGCACACGAATTCCGCGCCGCGATATTCCGGACAAGGCCGCCGGAAAGTACGTTCATATGCAGCACGTGCGCGTGGCCGGCATGCTGCACGGACGCGTCGTGCGTCCGCGCGGACAAGGCACTTACGGAAACGGCGCCAGAGTGATCAGCGTCGATGAACGCTCCGTCGCGGATATTCCCGGCGTCCGTGTGATCCGCAAACGCGATTTCGTAGGCGTGGTGGCGGCCAACGAGTGGGACGCTGTGCGCGCCGCGCGCCAATTGAAAGTTGTCTGGGATCAACCGGCGGCCTTGCCGGGCGCCGCGGGCATGCATCAACAGATGCGTGCCGCGAAGACGACCGACCGCGTGGTCCTGAATAAGGGCGACATCTCCGCCGCCTTCCACGGCGCCGCGCACATGATCTCAGGAACCTACCAGGGGCCGTATCAATCCCACGCACCCTTTGGACCCAACTGCGCGCTGGCCGACGTCAAAGCGGATTCCGCGCTGGTACTGTGTTCCACCCAGAACATCTATGACACGCGGAATAAGATCGCCGCGGTGCTCGGCTTGGCGGTCCAGAGAGTCGCGATCCGCTACTACGAAGGCTCCGGCACCTATGGACACAGTTGTTATGACGATGCCGCCGAGGCCGCGGCCATCCTGTCGCAGGAGGCCAAGCAGCCGGTGCGCCTCCAGTTCATGCGCTGGGACGAACATGGCTGGGATAATTTCGGGCCCGCGCATCTGGCTGATGTGCGCGTGGCGAGCGACGCTTCGGGCAAGATTCTCGCCTACGAATATCACGGCTGGCAGCACGACTGGATGATTACGGAGACCTCCCAGCAATTAGCGCTGGGAACACCTGCCGCCGAGAGCTCCGGGCCTATTTCTCAGGAGATCAGCGCTTTCAACTTAGGCGCCATGTACGCCATTCCCAACATGCACCTGGTGAATCATCGCGTGGATGGCGTTCGCGGGTACCTCAAGGGATCGTTTTTGCGCTCGCCGCTGGATCTTTCGATCGCGTTTGCTTCCGAACAAACCATCGACCAGGTGGCGTTCCTCGTGGGCATGGACCCCTATGAGTTCCGTAAGCACAACATGAAGGACGAACACTGGCTCGGCGTGCTGAACGCCGTCGCGCAGGCGGCCCGCTGGACGCCCCGTAAAGCCGGCGCTCGGCCGGACGCGAGGATCGCGAACGGGCGCGGCATCGCGCTTGGCACGCATATATCGTCTTACGCGGCCGCGGTTGCCGATATCGAAGTGGATCGCGAAACCGGCAAAATCGTCGCCAAGCATATTTATGGTGCGCTGGATGCGGGTCTCGGCGTCAACCCTGCCTTTATGGAGAACCAGATCAGCGGCATGTTGGTGCAGGCCACCAGCCGGATGCTCAAGGAAGAGGTGACCTTCAGTAACACCAATGTCACCAGCCTGGATTGGAACAGCTATCCAATATTGCGCTTCGAGGAATGTCCCGCGGTCACAGCGGTGGTTGTGCAGCACCTGGATCAGCCATCCAGTGGCGGCGGCGAAGAGGTACTGGGCCCGGCGGCAGCGGCCATCGCCAACGCGTTGTTTGACGCCACGGGAGTGCGCCTGCGCGAGTACCCCTTAACTCCCGCCCGGGTCCTGTCTGCGCTGCGGCGCAAGTGAGATGATGCCCATTTTGGCTTCCTCAGTCCCGGGGTTGAACGCGAACGAGGTAGCCGTTGTAGTCCACGTACCAGACGGTTGCCGGTTTCGTGGAAGTGTCAATGACAGTCCGCCGGTTATAAGCTAACGGCTCTGGTAACTGATAGGCGACCCAATGGTCGGTCTTGGGATTGTATCGAAGCATCTGGCGGCCATGTAGCACCCCGGCCCAAACCTCGCCATTTCTGTCCGGCATGGCTTCGTAGAAATCGGTATAAGGGTGCGGAGCAATCGGCGGCCAATGTTCATCAATGCGCTGTTCCTTGGCATTGAGCTCTATGATGGCACCATCCGCTCCGCCCCACCAAGAATTTCCGAAGGGATCGAAGCCGCCGCGTTTGGCGGTCATCATGTGATCGCCGCTGTTCAAATTCAGTATTTTGCCGGTCTCAATCTCAAGCATCTCTACGGTATTGCCCCAATTCGCAGGGCCACTACCGCTCCAATATTTGCCGTCGTAAGAAATGGTGTTGTCGTAGCTGCTATTGGCTTGCAGCGGCCACTCTTTCAAAACCTTGCCGGTTTGGGGATCCATTTTTACAATGCGGTTGGCGCGGGCATCCCACACGAAGCCGTCCGCATCCAACGTAAAATTTCCGAAACTGGGAGCGTTGAGGGGGGTCTTGCTTTCAATGCGGACTTGCTTCACGTCGCCCGTCTTGGGATCGAGCCGATTGAGCTGGTGCGCCCAATTTTCCGATATCCAGGCGATCCCGTTCTTGTCCATTTTGAGGTGATGACTTCCCGGCATCACCCCGGGTGTCAACGGTAATGTGTAATCGGTGAAGATTCCCGTTTTGGGGTCCATCTTGCCGACATAACGGGTCTTATGGCTGGTGTACCAAACGTTGCCCTGCGCATCCAGGGCAGCATCGTGAAGCATGAGCAACTGTCGCGGCAATTCGTATTCAGTGACGACAACCCTGGTGGCTTGGCCGCGGGGGCGCGGAAAAACGCGGAGCGGAGCATCCTGCGCATTCGGGCCACGAATCCGGGAAAGCCATTTGATCAGCAACGCCGCTTCCGGATCCGGATCCGACATGGCACGGTTGCGGACGGCAATCGCGGTGCCGGTGAAGTGCATCATGCGGTCGACGATCAAGCTCCAGCCGTGTTGATCGTAGCGGCTCCTAAAAATCTGTTGCCAGGAGTGGCACCCCGAGCAATTTTTCTGCAAGGTAGCTTTTTCTTCTGCCGTGCCCGGAAGGTTCCATAGGAGCTCGGCGCCGCTAAGCTGAGCCTCCAGCTCCGGCGAGGCAGGCAGATTATCCGAGTTGGCAACCCGTTCGAGCACAATATCCTCCAACTTCGTGCCGCCGTCAATCAAAACTGAATCTCGCCGGTAAGGCTTGAAAGGGACGGGCGTGGCAATACGCAGGGTGTAGGAACCTGCTTGCATCTTAGGGAATTCGAATCTGCCCGCCGCATCGGTATATACAGTTGTTCGGATGCCGTTCGGGGCAACGATCTGGACGCCCACACCCTCGGGTGAATCCCCGCTTTTGATGCGCACAATGCCGGTCGCACCATCGGTAAGGCCGCTTTGAACCGGCCACTTTTGCGTCTCGGCCCGATACCAAGGGTTCGCGGGGGCGTTTTCACCATCCGCGCAGCATTTGCCGGAGTGAAAGTAGGCCTGCAAATCGCCTATGTCGGTATCGGAGAGGCTATTTTTGAACGCCGGCATGCCCGGACCACCTTCTTTGATCTTGATGATGACGGCTTCGTCGCTCACGGGAGCGCCACCGACCAGAGTCTTGCGCTGATAGAGATCCTTCAACAGGGGCGCGCTCTTGGCGTATTGGTTGTGACACATCCAGCATTTAAAGAAATAGATGTTTTCGCCGCGGCCCGCGCCGCTATCGGCCACGACCCGATAGGTGTCCAGCCGCAGAGAGCGCTGCAGATCATCCGTGGAGATTTCCTTATCGGCCGCCGCTACCGTCGCGGGCACAAACAGGGTCATAGCGGCGGTGAGCGCAAGTAGAATTACTCGCTGTAGAACATCCCTTCGGCATGGTGTCGGCATGTGTGTCCCTTCCGGAATTTCCGTTCTTAGCTTCCTGGCCGTTATGGATTATACATCTCCACCGCCCGCTTCGCCCGAGCCCACACTGGGAACAGGAGTAGGGTGAGTCGGCAAACTACCGAATTGAAACGCCCGCCTGTTGGTTGAGCCCACATCCGTGGTTTGCGCGTCACACATCAACAGTGAAGACGGGAAGGCGACTTTCGGACAGCAACAGTGAAGACGGGAAGGCGACTTTCGGACAGCCATGGAAACCAGATAATTTAGGATGTGGTGGATAGGAGATCTCATTCCTGATGACAGCAGCAAATCTCGTCGACCGGTTGACGGCACACAAGGCCCTGGGTGCGGCGCCTCGCGAGGAACTGGCCTGGCTAGCCTCCCACGGGATCCTTCGGCAGCTCAACACCGGGGATGTGCTGACCGTGAAGGGTGTCCGGCCGGAAGGTTTGTTTGTGGTGCTCGCGGGGCGCTTCGATATGTTCGTCGACCGAGGAGCAGGGCCTCGCAAAATCATGGAATGGCGAGAGGGTGACGTCACTGGACTGCTCCCGTATTCCCGCGTAACCAGCCCACCAGGCGATTCTGTCGCGCAGGAACTCTCGGAGATCTTGGCGGTGCATGGCGATCATCTCCACGCGTTGACGAGAGAGTGTTATGCGATTACTTCGATCCTGGTTCACGCCATGCTCGATCGTGCCCGGGTCTTCACCTCGAGCGACCTGCACGACGAAAAGATGATCTCCCTGGGGAAATTGTCGGCGGGACTGGCTCACGAACTGAACAACCCTGCTTCCGCCATCGAACGAAGCGCCGCGCTTTTAGGCGACCGGCTGGAGGATAGCGAGCGGGCGACGCTCGCGCTCGGAACTTTCGCCCTGACCCAGGCGCAACTCGCGGCTGTCGATGCGGTTCGCAAGGCTTGCATAGCAACGCAGGTGTTCGGCGTGCGGTCCCCCATTGAGCAGGCCGAACGCGAGGAGGCCATTGCGGACTGGCTGGCCGATCGCGGTCTCGACATCGCCATCGCGGAAACGCTCGCGGATACGGCCGTGACGTTCGAAGCGCTCGATAGCCTGGCCCGGACCGTCGATGGGCGGGCGTTGGATGCCGTGCTGCGGTGGGGCGCGTCAGGGTGTTCGGTCCGCAGCCTCGCCGCGGAGATTCAGGACGCCGCCGTGCGTATTTCGGGCCTGGTAGTCGCCATCAAAGGCTTCACGCACATGGATCAGGCACAGGCTGCCGAGCCGGTAGACCTGGTTCAGGGGCTGAACAACACAATTACCGTTCTGAGAGCGAAGGCTCGGGCAAAATCGGCCGCCGTGGTAGTGGACGCGGAACCTGGGCTGCCGCGCGTGCGAGGCTTCGCCGGTGAACTCAATCAGATCTGGGCAAATCTGATCGACAATGCCCTGGATGCTATCCCCGAATCGGGCCGCGTGGAGGTCACGGCGAACCGCGAGCATCAGAAAGTGGTGGTGCGCGTGATCGATAACGGAGCGGGCGTCCCCGCACAGATCCAGGAGCGAATCTTCGACCCGTTCTTCACCACCAAGCCGATGGGACAGGGTACCGGCCTGGGTCTCGACATCGTACGCCGCCTGGTGCGCCACAATGACGGTGAAATTTCCGTGGAGTCACAACCGGGCCGGACGCAATTCCGGGTCGCCTTTCCGATCGGCGAGATCGAAAATGCGGGAGGTTCACGTTGAACAAGCCGGTCCTCCTGATCGTCGACGACGATCCGCAAGTGCTCGCCGCCGTGCGCCGGGATCTTCGTTCCCGCTACCGGGAGCACTACACGATCATGAGCGCGGCATCCGGACAGGAAGCTCTGGAGGCCGCCCGTGAACTGAAAAGCCGCGGGGATTCACTGGCGATGTTGATCAGCGATCAACGAATGCCTGGAATGCTGGGGAGCGAGTTACTCACCCAATCGCGTGAGATCTACCCTCTGGCGAGGCGTGTCCTCCTCACCGCCTACTCCGATATTGAAGCCGCCGTGAAGGCCATCAACGAGGCGCACCTCGATTACTATCTGTCAAAGCCATGGGATCCGCCGGAGGAACGTCTCTTCCCGGTGGTGGACGATCTCCTGGATGCCTGGCAGGCCGAGTGTCTACCCGAAGCGAAGGGACTCCGGCTGGTGGGACACCAGTGGTCACCGCGATCGCATGCGATCAAGGACTTCCTGGCGGCCAATCTCATTTCCTATCGCTGGCTGGATGTCACGCGAGACCCAGATACGCGCGCACTGCTGGTTGCGGCCGGAGTGGACGACAATGAACTTCCGGCGCTGTTCTTCGACGACGGAGGTTCCGTGCTGCGTAATCCGGAACCCCGCCAGGTAGCCGAACGCCTCGGCCGGTCACTCTCGGCCGCCTACGATGTGTACGACTTTGTTATCGTCGGCGCCGGTCCGGCCGGTCTCGCCGCAGCGGTATACGGCGCATCGGAAGGGTTGCGGACGTTGTTGCTTGACCGGCACGCCCCGGGCGGCCAGGCCGGCACCAGTTCGCGGATCGAAAACTATCTCGGGTTCCCATCTGGTGTCAGCGGCAGCGAGCTGACGCGCCGCGCCATGATGCAGACGCAGCGGCTGGGCGCTGAGTTTCTTGCGCCCATCGAAGTGACCGAGGTTACCATTGACGGCGGATACAAGCGTCTCAAACTCGCCGATGGCCGGGAAATTGTCACACGGGCCATGCTCGCTGCCACGGGAATGTTTTATCGCGAGCATCCCGCGCGGGGCGTCGCTGAGCACACCGGTGCGGGCGTGTACTATGGCGCCGCGACCACGGAAGCATCGGCCATCGCCGGGCGGCGCGTACTCGTCGTCGGCGGCGGGAACTCGGCCGGCCAGGGCGCCATGTATCTGGCACGCCACGCGAAAGAGGTACAGATCGTGGTGCGCCGCAATAGCCTGCGCGATACCATGTCGCAGTACCTCATCGATCAGATCGAGAAGACGCCGAACATCCGCTTGCGGCCTCGAACGGAAGTCGAATGGGTCGAGGGCGAGGGCCGCGTGGAACGAGTCGGCCTAGCTTCGCGCGACGGCGGATCGTGCCGGATTGAGGAAGTTGACGCACTGTTCGTGTTTATCGGTACCTGTCCCCTTAGCGCCTGGCTTCCTCCCAACGTGCTCCGCGACGCCAAAGGCTTCGTCCTCACGGGCCGGGACCTCATGGCGGCCGAAGCGTATCCTCGGGTTTGGAAAGAAACGCGCGAACCGTTGCCGCTGGAGACCAG
>Ga0068860_100002776_pt1 | contig 18207 bp, 17 predicted proteins | sample KBSSwiS32_FD_66597 | JGI IMG/M metagenome (GOLD analysis project Ga0068860, IMG submission 66597) | Switchgrass rhizosphere microbial communities from Kellogg Biological Station, Michigan, USA - KBS Switchgrass S3-2 | ecosystem: Host-associated > Plants > Roots > Rhizosphere > Soil ... | reverse complement strand
GGCGCGTCGTGGGTCTACGTCGCGATCAACACGTTCGGCGGCATGCCGTGGTTCCTCGCCGCGATCGGCACGGCGATCTGGACCGCGTATCTCGCGCTCTTTCCCGCGCTCACCGGCTGGTTGGCGGCGCGCTTCGCGCCCGAGGGATCGATCGCCCGTGCGCTCTGCGCAGCGGCGATCTGGACGCTCGCGGAAATCTTCCGCGGTACCGGCTACACCGGATTTCCGTGGCTCGCGCTCGGCTACGCGCAACTGCCGATTGGCGCGGAGGCGCTCGCGAGCCCGCTCGCGGGCTACGCGACGATCGGCGGCGTCGGCCTCGTCACGCTCGCGGTCGTGCTTTGCGCCGCGCTGCTCGCGCTGGCAATCGACGCCTTCCCGATCCGCGCGCGCGAACGCCTCGCGGCACTCGCGATCGCAGCACTGGCGATCGTTGGCGGTGGCGCAATCGCGACGACGATCGGATGGACCGCACCCGTCGGCAAGCCCGTCGCGATCTCACTCGTCCAGGGCGACGTCGCGCAGGACCTGAAATTCGAGCCGGCGGTGCGCGACCAGACGTACCAGCTCTACCTCGACCTCGTCGGCAAGAGCCGCGGCCGGCTGATCGTGCTGCCCGAGAGCGCGTTTCCGGTGTTCGCCGACGAAGTGCCCGACCCGGTGCTGATCGAGCTGCTGCGCAACGCGACGGCGCGTCACGGCGACGTGCTGGTCGGCATGTTCACCGCCGAGCCACCGCTGCCCGGGCACGAGCAGATGCGCTACTACAACAGCGTCGTCACGCTCGGCGAGGGCGAGGTGCAGCTCTATCGCAAGCGGCATCTCGTGCCGTTCGGCGAGACGATTCCGATCGAGCCGGTCGTCGGCTGGTTCATTCGCGCGGTGCTGGCGATCCCGATCTCGGACCAGAGCGCCGGCGACCCGCGGCAGGTGCCGCTCGACGTCGCCGGGCAGAAGGTCGCGATGACGATCTGCTACGAGGATGCCTTCGGCGGTGAATTGCGCGCGCAGGCCGCGGCGTCGACGCTGATCGTCAACGTCACCAACGACGCCTGGTATGGACGCTCGCTCGCCGCCGAGCAGCACAACCAGATCGCCGCGATGCGCGCGCTCGAAGCCGCGCGCCCCTTGGTGCGCGCGACGAACACCGGCATCACCTCGGCCTTCGACTACGACGGCCGCGAGCTCGCCCGGCTCCCATGGTTCACTCGAGGCATCCTCGAAGTGACGCTCTCCGGACGCACCGGCACCACGCCGTACGTTCGATGGGGCGATGCGATTCCCCTCGCGCTGTCCGCTCTCCTGGTCGTCGTCGCTTTCACGGCGCGGCGGCGCAGCAGACGATTCCGTTAAAATCAACGGCTATTGAATAACTTACCGACACATTCTCGTCGCGGCACACAACTGTGCAGACCTTTCAGCAACTGATCCTGACGCTGCAGGACTACTGGGGACGCCAGGGGTGCGCGCTGCTGCAGCCGTACGACATGGAGGTCGGCGCGGGCACGTCGCACACCGCGACGTTCCTGCGGGCGATCGGGCCGGAACCCTGGCGCGCCGCTTATGTGCAACCGTCGCGGCGGCCGAAAGACGGCCGCTACGGCGAAAATCCCAACCGGACGCAGCACTACTACCAGTATCAGGTGGTGTTGAAGCCTTCGCCGAAGAACATCCTGGAGCTCTACCTCGGATCGCTCGAAGCGCTCGGCTTCGATCTCAGGCAAAACGACGTGCGCTTCGTCGAGGACGACTGGGAGAACCCGACGCTCGGCGCATGGGGCCTCGGCTGGGAAGTCTGGCTGAACGGCATGGAGATCACCCAGTTCACCTATTTCCAGCAGGTCGGCGGCCTCGACTGCAATCCGATCACCGGAGAGATCACCTACGGCCTCGAGCGCCTCGCGATGTACCTGCAGGGCAAGGAGAGCATGTTCGACCTCGTCTGGACCGAGTGGCAGGAGCACGGCGTCGAGCGGGTGCTGACCTACCGCGATGTCTACCATCAGAACGAGGTCGAGCAATCGACGTACAACTTCGAGCAGTCGAATGCCCCGGAGCTCTTCAAGCTGTTCGCGTTCTTCGAGTCCGAGGCGAAGCGTCTGCTCGGGATTCCGCTGGCGCTGCCCGGCTACGAAATGATCCTCAAGGCGGCGCACACGTTCAACCTGCTGGACGCGCGCGGCGCGATCTCGGTCACCGAGCGCGCGGCCTATATCGGGCGCATTCGCGCGCTGTCGAAGCTCGTCGCGCAGGCGTACTACGATTCGCGCGAGGCTCTCGGGTTTCCGATGCTGCCGGGATCGCAAACGGCGGCCGCATGAGTGCTCCATCGCTCACGGTCGAACTGCTGACCGAGGAGCTGCCGCCGAAGGCATTGGCGCGCCTGGGCGCAGCGTTCGCCGAAATCCTGTTTGCCGGCCTGTCGTCGCGCGGCCTGCTGCTGCCGACCAGCGCGAAGACCTCGTACGCGACGCCGCGTCGGCTGGCCGTGAAAATCACGGACGTGCTGCCGGTCGCTCCGGATTCCGAAGTCATCGACAAGCTGATGCCGGCGAAGGTCGCGTTCGCGGCAAACGGCGAGCCGACCGAAGCGCTGCGCAAGAAGTTGTCGGCGCTCGGTCGGGCGCACCTCGCAACCGCTGGACAGGACGCTCGGGACGGGACGGATCATCGCTATACGGCGAGCGACGGCAAGGCCGACTACGTCTACCTGCGCAGCCTCGCCAAGGGTCAACCGCTCGAACGCGGTCTTGAAGAAGCGCTCGACGAGGCGATCACGGGCCTGCCGATTCCGAAGGTGATGACGTATCAGCTCGGCAACGGCGAAAGCGTCAAGTTCGTGCGCCCTGCACACGGTCTGCTCGCGCTGCATGGCGTTGACGTCGTACCGGTGCACGCACTCGGATTGGACGCCGGGCGCGTCACCGCGGGCCACCGCTTCCTGTCGCGCCCCGACCTCACCGTCGAATCGGCGGATGCTTACGAGGAAACGCTCCGCGCGGAAGGCAAGGTGATCGCAAGTTTTGCCGAGCGTCGCGGGCGCATCGCCACGCTGCTGCGAGAAGCCTCGCGCGGGGTGGCAGTGGTCATGCCCGACGCGCTGCTCGACGAGGTGACGGCGCTGGTCGAGATGCCCGCGGTGTACGAAGGCACGTTCGATCCGGCGTTCCTGTCGGTGCCGCAGGAATGCCTGATCCTGACGATGCAGCAGAACCAGAAATACTTCGCCGTCGCCGACGCGAGCGGAAAGCTGCTGCCGCGCTTCCTGCTGGTCAGCAATCTGCCGACCGAAGCGCCGGCAGCGATCATCGCCGGCAACGAGCGCGTGCTGCGCGCGCGCCTCGCGGACGCCCGCTTCTTCTTCGATCAGGATCGCAAGGTCCCGCTCGAGGCGCGGCTGCCGAAGCTCGCCGCGGTGGTTTATCACAACAAGCTCGGAACGCAGGCCGAGCGCGTCGCGCGCCTCCGCAGGCTGGCGTCCGAAATCGCTGAGGCGATCGGCGCGGACCGCGCGGCCACCGAGCGCGCGGCAACGCTCGCCAAATGCGATCTTGTCACCGACATGGTCGGCGAGTTTCCCGAGCTGCAAGGGCTGATGGGGCGTTACTACGCGCAGCACGACGGCGAAACGGCCGAGGTCGCGCAAGCGATCGAGCAGCATTACTGGCCGCGCTTCGCGGGCGACGCGCTGCCGCAGGGCAAGGTTGCGCAAGCGCTCGCGCTCGCCGACAAGCTCGAGACGCTCGCCGGGATGTTCGGCATCGGCGCGCTTCCTTCCGGTGACAAGGATCCATTCGGACTGCGCCGGCATGCGATCGGCGCGATTCGCATCCTGGTCGAAGGAAGTTTGCCGCTCAAGCTCTCCGAACTCGTCGCAGCATCGTTCGGCGCGTTCGACAAAGTCGCCGCCGTGCAACCGGCGGTCGAGGAACTGCGAGCCTTCATCTACGAACGGCTGCGCGGCTATCTGCGCGAGCAGGGCGGCACGGCGAATCAGGTCGAAGCGGTGCTGTGCCAGCGCCCCGACCGGATCGACGTCGTGCCGGCGCAGATGGACGCGGTCCGCGCGTTCAGTGCGCTGCCCGAAGCGGAGTCGCTCGCCGCCGCCAACAAGCGGATCGTCAACATCCTGCGCAAATCGGGCCACGACGCGACGCGCGCAATCGACCGGAACCTGCTCGGCGCCGGCGCCGAAGCCGATCTGTACGCGATGTTCCGCGAGCTCGACCCCGCGGTGACGCGCCATGTCGCGCGCGGCGATTACACCGGCGCGCTGCTCGCGCTTGCCGGGGCGAAGCCCGTCGTCGATCGATTTTTCGACGACGTGATGGTGATGGCGGACGACCCCGGCGTGCGCGCCAATCGCCTCGCGCTGCTGCACGACGTTGCGCAGACGATGAACCGGGTGGCCGACATCTCCAAGCTCGCAGCGTAAGATAGCGGCGCGCGACCATCACCCGCGCCGTCTCCGATCGCCTATCTCATCCAACCGCCGCCTGCCACGCGAAAGCCCTGAGATGGTTCAGCTTGCTTCCGAAGCGATGGCGCCCAAGCGGCCGGTCAAGCTCGTCATCCTCGATCGCGACGGCGTGATCAATCGCGACAGCGACCAGTTCATCAAGACGCCGGACGAATGGCGGGCGATCCCCGGCAGCCTCGAGGCGATCGCGCGGATGAACCACGCCGGCTTTCGCGTGGTCATCGCGACGAACCAGTCGGGTGTGGGCCGCGGCCTGTTCGAGATGTCGACGCTGAACGCGATCCACGAGAAGATGCATCGCGCGCTGTCGCAGGCCGGCGGCCACATCGATGCCGTGTTCTTCTGCCCGCACACCGCCGATTCGGACTGCGAGTGCCGCAAGCCGAAGACGGGCATGATGAAGGAGATCGGCGTGCGCTTCGGCGTCGATCTCACCGGCGTGCCGGTCATCGGCGATTCGCTGCGCGACCTCCTCGCGGCCGAGGCCTGCGGCGCGCAACCGATCCTCGTGCTGACCGGCAAGGGCGAGAAGACGCTGCGCGATGGCGGCTTCCCGAAGAACACGGTGATCTTTCCGGACCTGGCGTTCGCCGCGTCCGCGCTGCTCGTGGGCGAGTGAGCGCGACGCGCGAGACCGAAGGTCGAGCGAAGGCCCGAAGGGCGCGTCGGCGCGCGATCTCGCGGGCGCCGACAAACGAGCCGACGCCGACCTCAGGCGTTCACGGAGGCGCCGAGTGAGCGCCCTTCGAGGGAGCTCCTGATCCGTGAATCAGCTGCGCTCGCTCTTCTTCGCGCTGTTCCAGCTGATCGTCACTCCGCTCTACGCGATCGCGGTGCTGTCGCTGTTCTGGCTGCCTCCGCTGCCGCGCTTTCGCTTCATCACCGGCTGGTGCATGCTGAACCTGTGGGGCGCCCGCTGGATCTGCGGGATCCGCGATCGCGCGATCGGGCTCGACAACATTCGAAGGGGGGGCGACGTACCGCCGCATATCGTGATGTCGAAGCACAGCTCGACGTGGGAGACGCTCGCGCTCAACAAGTACTTCCCGCACCTCGCGTTCGTCGCGAAGAAGGAGCTCCTGAAGATCCCGTTCTTCGGCTGGGCGTTCACCCTCGCTTCGCCGATCACCATCGATCGCAAGGCCGGCACCGACGCGATGGAGCAGATCGTGAGCCAGGGCCGCGAGCGCTTTCGGCAGGGCTTCTGGTTCGTCGTCTATCCTGAAGGTACGCGCATCAAGGCCGGAACGCGCGCGAAGTACAAGACCGGCGGCGCGCGCCTGGCGATCGAGCTCGGCGTGCCGGTGCTACCCGTCGCGCACAACGCAGGGTATCTTTGGCCCAAGGGCACGCTGAACAAGCGCCCGGGAACCGTCACGATCTCGTTCGGGCCGCCGATCAGCCCCGAAGGCAAGACCGCGCAGGAGCTGACGAGCGAAGTGGAAGACTGGATCGAGACCGAGGTTGCCAGGCTGGGTGTTCCGCAGTGAGCGCGAGCCGCCCACGAACACCGGCGAGCCCCAAGGGGAGGGCGCGGCGGCTTCTTCCCGAAGAGAGCGAATCGCGCCGTATCACGCTCGCCGGGCACCCGGTCGACTACCGCCTGATTCGCGCGCGGCGCAATTCGATCGGCATGGAGATCGGTCTTTCGGGATTGATCGTTCGCGCGTCGCGTCGGGTGGGCGTTCGCGAGATCGAGGGCGCGCTCGCCGAACGCGCGGCGTGGATCGTGCGCACGCTGGCCGCCTGGCGCGCGCGCCGCCGCGACGTGCTGCCGCGCGAGTGGAAGAGCGGCGCGCCGATCCTGTTCCAGGGCACGGAGCTCGCGCTCGAGTTGCGCGCGGCGCGCGTGCAGCAGGTCGTCGCCGACCTGTTCCACCTGACCGTGCGCCATCCGGCGATACACGATCCGTCCGAGGTGGCCGCGTTCGTCGGCGCATGGCTCAAGGCCGAGGCGCAACGCCTCCTCGCCCCGCGCGTCGCCGCATTCGCGTTACGCGTCGTCGGCGAGCTGCCGCCGACGCGCCTATCGGATGCGCGCAGCGAATGGGGAAGCTGCAACCACAAAGGTGAGATCCGGCTGAATTGGCGCCTGATCCAGCTGCCGCCGCACCTCGCGGACTACGTCGTCGCGCACGAGGTCGCGCATCTGGTCGAGCTCAACCACTCGCCGCGCTTCTGGGCGATCGTCGAGTCGTTGTTCCCCGGACACGCCGCGGCGCGCCGCGCGCTCGGCGATTGGACTGCACTGCTGGAAGCGTAGCCCGGGTTGAACGCAGCGAAACCCGGGTTTCACGTTCGTTCAACCCGGGCTACGAAGTGCGGGGAGCGTGATCGCAAGGCCGGCCTGGCTCCGCAGCAATGCCGCGATCGCTGCGGCAAGCTCGTCGCCGGAGCGCGTGTCCCGCCACTCACCTCGCTGCGCGTGAAAGTGATAGCCGCCGGCCCGAGCCGCCACCCAGATCTCGCGGTTCGGCACATGGCGATTGACGATCAGCTTGCTGCCGTCCTCGCATTCGATCGTCAGGATGCCGTCGTGAATCGTCCAGTCGAGGTCGACGTCGGACGCGCCGAGCGCGCGGTCGATCGCATCTCCGATCGCGCCGAGGGTTGCGTCAGCGGCGGCGATGAATTCACTGTCCGTCAGCATAGGCTCTCGCGTCCGCGCGCCGCGCGGCCACGGGTGGTCGCGCGCTCGCGTGTTAGGATTTCTCCGATGTTACGTGAACTCGAATGGCGGTTGCACGGCGCGCGCGTAGCCGCGTGCGCGCTCGCGATCGCGCTTCTCGCGGGCTGCGGCATCAAGGGTCCGCTGCGCCTGCCGCCCCCGCCGGAGACACCGCCTGCGGCCACGACGCCGGCACCGCCATCGCCCTCCGGCGCGGCACCCGATGCGCAAGCACCGGCGCCGACGCCTTCCGACTCGCCGTCGAAGGCCAAGTGACGTCCGCCGCACCCTCCGCCGGCGACGAGATGCGCGTCGAGGGCGTGTCGCTCGCCGCGATTGCCGAGCGCTTCGGCACGCCCTGCTACGTCTACTCGCGGGCGGCGCTGGAGCAGGCGTGGCGCGACTTCGACGCGGCGTTCGCCGGCCTGCCGCATCTCGTCTGCTATGCGGTCAAGGCGAATTCCAATCTCGCGGTGCTGAACCTCTTCGCCCGTCTCGGCAGCGGCTTCGACATCGTGTCGGGCGGCGAGCTGGCGCGCGTGCTCGCCGCCGGCGCCGACGCGTCGAAGGTGGTGTTCTCCGGCGTCGGCAAGACCGAGTCGGAAATGACGGAAGCTCTTGCGGCCGGCATCCACTGCTTCAACGTCGAATCGGCCGCCGAGCTTGCGGTGCTCGACCGCGTCGCCGGCCGTGCGGGCCGCCGCGCGCCGATCTCGATCCGCGTCAATCCCGACGTCGATCCGCGCACCCACCCGTACATCTCGACCGGCCTCAAGGAGAGCAAGTTCGGCGTCGCCTTCGCCGAGGCGCGCGATCTCTACCGCCGCGCGGCGGGCCTTGCGCACATCGCGATCCGCGGCATCGATATCCATATCGGGTCGCAGATCTCCGAGCTCGGACCGTATCGCGAGGCGGCGTTGAAGGTGCTCGATCTCGTCGATCGGCTGGCCGAGGACGGCATCGCGATCGAGCATGTCGACCTGGGCGGCGGCCTGGGCATTCGCTATCGCGACGAAGTCCCGGTCACCGCGCTCGACTACGCAGCGATGGCGCGCGAGCTGATGCGCGGCCGGCGCGAATCGTTGCTGCTCGAGCCCGGCCGCCGGCTGGTCGGCGAAGCGGGGCTGCTGCTCACGCGCGTGCTGTACCTGAAGCCCGGCACCGAGCGCAACTTCGCCGTCGTCGACGCCGCGATGAACGATCTGATTCGACCGGTGCTCTACGACGCGTGGCATCCGGTCGCGCCGGTGCGGCCGCGGCCCGGCCCGACGCGCCGTTACCAGATCGTCGGGCCGATCTGCGAGAGCGCCGATTTCATCGCCCATGACCGCGATCTCGCGCTCGAGTCTGGCGATCTGATCGCCATCGGCGCCGCCGGCGCCTACGCGTTCGCGATGAGCTCGAATTACAACTCGCGGCCCCGCGCCTGCGAGCTCATCGTCGATGGCGATCAGGTGCATGTCGCGCGATCGCGCGAGACGATCGCGGATCTTTTCGCCCTCGAGAAACCGCTGCGCTGAAGCGCGGCTCGCGCACTTCGCGCGGGCATTTTTGTCGTGTGATGACGACCGAAATGCGGTGTGCGAATCCGCAACAGCGGCAAATGCACGGCCGCAAATTCGCAAACTCTTCTTGCAATTCAAGAAAATCTGGCTAGAATTCAGGCAGCAGGAAGCAAGCGGTTTGTCAAGTGGGTGCAAGCGATAAACCGAAGGCGGCCTGCGAAGATGTAGAAGCACCATAACAGTTACAGCAACTCAGACAGGAGAAATAAAGATGGCTGACATTATGTCGATGATGCCGGCGGCTGCGGCCCCGGCGCCCAAGAAGGCGGCCAAGAAGAAGGCGGCCGCCAAGAAGAAACCGGCGAAGAAGAAGGCTGCGCCGAAGAAGGCTGCGAAGAAGAAGGCAGCCAAGAAGAAAGCGGCGAAGAAGAAGCCCGCCAAGAAGGCGAAGAAGAAAGCGGCGAAGAAGAAGCCCGCGAAGAAGGCGGCGAAGAAGCGCAAGCCCGCCAAGAAGGCTGCGAAGAAGAAGGCAGCCAAGAAGACGGCGAAGAGGAAGCCGGCCAAGAAGGCCAAGAAGAAGGCCAAGAAGGCCAAGAAGTAAGCTTCGCACGTCAGGCCGCCCGTCGCATCAACACGGCGGGCGAGAAAACAGGCGACGTCCTAGAACGTCGCCTGTTTTTTTTGGGTCGACGCTACTTCGGCGGAGGCCGGTCGGGGTTCGCGACCGCGGCGCGACAGCAGCCGGCGGATTTGGGTTTCGCGCTGCTTGCGGTGGTCGCGGCCGGCTTGCTCGCGCTCTTGCCATTGGCGCTGGTCGCCGTCACCGCGGCCGGCTTGCCCGCGCTCTTGGCATTGGCGCTGGTCACCGTCACCGCGGCCGGCTTGCTCGCGCTCTTGCCGTTGGCGCTGGTCGCCGTCACCGCGGTCGGCTTGCCCGCGCTCTTGCCATTGGCGTTGTTCGCCGTTGTCGCCGCCGGCTTGCTCGTCCCCTTGGTGTGGCGTACGTGGGTGCGCGGCGGGCTCGGAGCGCGATCGCTGGTGATGCGCAGCTGCTGGCCCGCCTGCAGGCTGGCGTGCGTCAGGTTGTTCCAGCGCCGCAGGTCTTGCGCGCTCACCGAATACTGCGCGGCGACGCTCTGGAGCGTGTCGCCACGGTTCACCCGATAGTAGAAGGTCCGACCCTGCGGAACCGTGGTGAACACCGCGTTGGAGAGAGTTGCGGCCGTATCGCGCGACGGACGCTCGGCCGGAACGAGCAGCGTGTGTCCGACCGGGACTCTGGCTTTCGTTCCGATGCCGTTCACCGCGCGCAGCGTGTCCTCGGACATTCCCAGGCGGGTGGCGATCTGCGCGAGCGTCTCGCCGTTGCGCAGCTGGTACGCCTGCCACGTCACCAGCGGTTGATCGGTCAGTTCGAGCTTGGCCGCGAAGATCTCGGCGTTGTCGATCGGCAGCAGGATCGCGAACTCGTCGCTGCCGGCGATCACCGGCCGGTTGTGATGCGGATTGAGGTACTGGAATTCTTCGAGCGGCAGCTCGGCCAGTTCGGCGGCGCGCTTCACGTCCATCTTGCGCGACGTCTTCACCACCGCGAAATACGGCGCGTCCGGGATGTCGGCAAGCGCCAGATCGAACGCCGCCGGATCGAGCACGATGTTCTTCACCGCCTGCAACTTCGGCAGGTAGTTGCGGGTCTCGTTCGGCATCACGAGGCTCGCGTAGTCGGTGGGCTTGCCTGCCTTCTGGTTGCGCTCGATCGCGCGCGCGACGTTGCCCTCGCCCCAGTTGTACGCGGCGAGCGCGAGCTGCCAGTCGCCGAACTGCGCGTGGAGCTTTTGCAGGTAGGTCAGCGCGCCGTCGGTGGCGGCGATCACGTCGCGGCGCGAGTCGAACCAGAAGTTCTGCTTGAGGCCATAGTTGATGCCGGTCGACGGCATGAATTGCCATATGCCGGAGGCGCGACTCGTCGAGAGCGCCACCGGATTGAACGCGCTCTCGACCATCGGAAGGAGCGCGATCTCGAGCGGCATGCGGCGCTTCTCGACTTCGAGCACGATGTAGTAGAGGTAACGCCGGCTGCGATCGACCATCCGCGCAACGTAGTCGGGGCGCGAGCCGTACCACTCTTCCCACTTCGTGACGTACTCGTCGTCGAGGTCCGGCATCGCGAAGCCCTTGCGGATCCGCACCCACAGATCCCTCAATGCCGGCGGCAACGGCGTCAGCTCGGCGCTGATCTCGGGCGGAAACGGGTCGAGGATGATCAGCGGCTCGAGGTCCGCCGGGACCGCCTCACGCGGCGCAGGCGGCGGCTCGGGAGGGCCGACGTCGAGGACTAGCGGCTGTGGCGGCGGCGGAGGCGCCGGCGTCGCGCAAGCGGCGAGCACCAGCGCACAAGCGACTATCGATAGTGGTTGTGGTAAGCGCAATTCGCTCGAGACCTGGCGGCCTGGCAGTCAACCCGCGAGCCCAGGCTCGCTGCAGTTGTCGCTTAACGCAGGGATGGGGATAATCGATGACATGGACGCATCTTCGCCAGAGCCGGCCGCGGTGTCAAACCGCCTTGCGGAGTGGTTCGGCACGCCGCTCGGCCAATATCTGCTGCGCCGCGAGCAGGCGTACTTCGATCGGACCGTCGCCGACATCTTCGGGTTCAACGCGATCCAGGTCGGTCTGCCGGGCTGCCCGTTCCTCGCGCAAAGCCGGATCGCTGCGTGCTGGAGCGTTGACATCGAGCCGCCGGCGCAGGTGCTGGCCGATCCCCAGTGGCTGCCGTTCCCCGAGAACTCGCTCGACCTCGTCGTGCTGCCGCATGCGCTCGAGTTCACCGACGAACCGCACAAGCTGTTGCGCGAGGTCTACCGGACCGTCCGGCCCGAGGGGCAGGTCGTGCTCGCGGGGTTCAATCCGTTCTCGCTGTTCGGTGCCAAGCGCTACTTCGGTCGCGGCGACACACCGCCGTGGACCGGCAATTTCATCGCGCTCTACCGGCTGAAGGACTGGCTGGCGTTGCTCGGATTCGAAGTCACCGGCGGTAGCCTCGATTGCTATGTGCCGCCGTTCAAGCAGGAGATGTGGCTGCGGCGTTGCCGGTTTTTCGAGTCTGCCGGCGATCGCTGGTGGCCGATCGCGGGCGGCGTTTATTTCCTGCGCGCCACGAAGCGCGTGCTCGGCATGCGCGTCATCACCCCCGCATGGGAGCGCCGCAAGAACGGCCTCGCCACCGCCCCTCGTCAGGTGCGCGAATCGATCGAATAGCCAGAGGCGCCGCCGTCACGATCCACACCGACGGCGCATGCAAGGGCAATCCGGGTCCCGGCGGCTGGGGTGCGCTGCTCTCTTTCGGAGGTCGCGAAAAGGAGCTGTTCGGCGGCGAGCCCGATACCACGAACAACCGGATGGAGCTCACCGCGGTCATTCGCGCGCTCGAATCGCTGCGCCGCGAGTGCGACGTCGAGCTCTACACCGATTCGCAGTACGTCAAGAACGGCATCGAGCGCTGGATTCACGCCTGGAAGCGCAACGGCTGGCGCACGAGCGATCGGCAGCCGGTGAAGAATGCCGAGCTGTGGCGCGAGCTGGACGTGCTCGCGTCGCAGCATCGGATTCGCTGGCACTGGGTGAAGGGCCACGCGAGCGACGTCGGCAATCAGCGCGCCGACGCGCTCGCCAATCGCGGCGTCGATACGGTCCGGTAGAGGTGTCCCCGGATTTCGCTTCGCTCGATCCGGGCTACTGCGGGCTACGCTCGAGCCGGCGCACGAACACCTGCATCTCGCGCTCGGCCTGCTTGTCCCCCTTGGCCCGCGCGACGTCGATGCCGGTCCGGTAGGCGGCCAGCGCGTCCGCCGTGCGGCCGGCGTCGACGAGCGCCTTGCCGTAGAGCTTCCACGCCGCGGTGTACTTCGGGTCGAGCGCCACGGCGCGTTCGAGATGCTCCGCGGCGCGCGCAGCGTCGCTGGCCTTCAGATATTCATTCCCGAGCGAGAAGCGCAGCAGCGCCGAATCCTTGCCTGCCGCGAGCATCCGCTCGAAACTGGCGAGCGCAGGCGACGGCGCGGCCGGGCTATTGGGTGATGAGCTCACCGGTTTCGCAGCTGATCCGCTGCATCGGGTAGTACACCTCGCGATCGGCGTCGCCCACCTTGCCCTTGAGCGAAGCGTAGAGCCACCCGGCGCTCGCGCGGCGATAGATCAGCTCCCGCGGGAACGGCAGCGACGCGTTGGTGAACCTGAAGTTCGTCGCGTTGCCGTCGGCGGACGCGCTGTCGAACTTCAGCGCGGTTTCGCTCTTGCCCTCGGGGACGGCGACATAGTAGACGCCGTCCGGGCGATTCTCGAGTCGCAGATATTCGTAGCCGAGCGTCTTGCCATCCTTGACCGTGTGGCTCACCCCGACCAGCAGCTCGCCACGCAACGGCATCCATTGCTCGCGGAATTGATAGCCCTTCACTTCGCCGCGCCAGCATCCGGCGAGCCATGCGAATTGCGCGAGCGGACCCGTCGGCGCAGCCTCGACCGCGGGCGCGGGCTCGACGGTTGGCGTGCCCGGCACGACCTCCGCCTGCGCTTGCGCAATCGCGAACAGAGTGGCGGCGCAGGCCAGCGCCGCCCGCTCGATGAATTTCCGCAGATACGTCGATTCGATCATTCTCATTGCAGCCGCGCGAGCGGCAGGTTGACGAGCAGGTTCTGGGGCTTGAGCTTCAGCCGGGCGTCGGCATCCATCGCCATCGCGAGATAGACCGGGCGCCCCGCAATCGCCGGGCGCATCGCCGCGGGGTCGTTGAAGCGCAATTCGAACAGGCACAACAGCCGACGCATCCGTGCCTCGTCGATGTCGACGCGATTGTACAGGTCGTTCAGGATCGCGCTCGCCTCGGCGTCGAGACCGACGTGCCACACCCAATGCCGATCGTCGATCTCCCTTTGCGGCGCTATGGACACGCCGACCGCGAAAAAGTGCCCGACCCAGCGCTGCAGCACGCGGCATAGCGCCGCGAGCGCCGGTTGTCCGCGATTCAGGCTGACCGCAAGGTCGAAGCGCTCGTCGCGCTCCCAGTAGGACTGCGCGTTGGCAGTGTCGAGCACGTCGAGCTCGGCGGAGCGCGGGCGGGTATGCGTCTGCTTCAGCAACTCGCCCAGCGTGCCGAATGCGCCGGTAGTAGCGAGCAAGTCGATGGTCGTTTCGTCCGCCGCCATCACCGATCCATCCTCGCCGACCGCGATCTTCTGCGGCCGGAACAGCAGCTCGCCGACGCGCGCGTCGAGCGGATCGGCTTCCGCGCCAAGAATGTGGCGCACCAGGATCTGCGTCAGCTGGTGAACGAACACCGGCGGGACGTCGACGCCGTCGCGAAACAGCGCGATGTACGCAGCCTCGAGCGACGGCGCCGCCGCGAGGCGATCTCGAAAGCGTAACCAGATCCGGTAGTTCTCCCGCGCGTCTTCGTCGGCGATTGCAGCGATCTCGCTCGCGGCGATCGGCGCTCGCGGCGTCGCGCAAAGCTTCTCGTGCAGGGCGATCTCGGCCGCGCACGACGCGGCCACCGGCGCGAGCTCCGGGCGCAGAAGCGCGCTGCGCAGAAAATCATCGGTCAGCGTGAGGCGCCCGTCGGCGCCAACGGTCAGCAGCCGATATCCGCAGGACGGCCAGAAATCAGGCATCGCCGCAGATGGCGGGTTCAACCGCCCAACATCGACTTCTTGAGATCCGCCTGAGCGGGCTTGTCGCCGAGCCAGATCCGCGTCAGCGCGGCATTGAACGCCGCGCCGGGGATCGAGCCGCGGGCGTTGCCGTTGATCGCGATCTTCGTCGCGTCGTCGATGAAATCGAGCGTGATCACGTCCTTCTCCTTGACCTGTCCGAAGCTCTTCATGATCGATACGAGCTGGTCGGTCTGTGTCTTGATCGCGGCAAGCTCGGCAGGCGAGTTGTTGTCCTTGAGGCCGTCGACCAGCGCGTCGCCGAACTGGTCGGCGGTCAGGTCGCGCAGCAAGTTGAGCTGGATCCGTCGCGGGCTCGCCGCGAGCACGGCGGCGAGATCGCTGCTCTTCTGCGTCAGATACAGGCTGCCAACGTAGACCTTGAACATCATGCGCGAGCGCACGCCGGCGCCGTTGAGCACGAGATCCTTCCCGCCGACGCTCGCGTTGTCGGGCACCAACACACCGCCGACGTCGGCCGCGAGCGCCGCGCCCGTCAGCCACACGCCGATCAACAGTCCAACCCATCGATGGCTCATCGGATCCTCCAGCGGTTCATCCGCGACGGCGCCTTCCGTGCCGGTCGCGGAAAAAAAGCGCGGCCAAGTCGCCTCGGCCGCGCTCGCTTGTTGAAACCGTTCCGCGGCAGCGTCAGAACGAGTAAGTCGCCTGCACGGAGAAGACCGCGACGGTCGAGTCGTAATTGCCCTTGATCAAGCCGTTGGCGGCGACGCTGCCGTCGCTCTGGTTGATGTTCGGCGTCTTGACCCAGATGTAGGCAAAGCCGGCATCGAGCTTCAGTTGTTGCGAGAACTTGTACTGCACGCCGACCGCGGCCCACGTGCGATCGTTGTCCGGAAGCCGCGGCGTCAGGTCGGTCTCGTTGACCGGCGACTGGTCGTAGGCAAATCCTCCGCGAAGCATCCACTTGTCGTCGATCCGGTAGTTCGCGCCGACCGAGAAGCGCCACGAATCCTTGAAATTCTCCGGTGTGTTGCTGAGCAGCGCGCCGTTGGTCCGATAGAACGTCAGGTTCTTGATCGTGTCCCATCCGGTCCATTGCAGATCGGCCATGAAGTCCCACTGGTCATTGAGCCGGCTGAAGAACGACACGTTGGCGATCGCCGGCAATTCGATGTCGGCCCTCACGCCACCGCTCGCCAGCACGTTGTTCACGTTGGTCGCGAGCAGGCCCACGACCGGCGCCAGCGCCGGCGGAAGCACGGGCAGCGCCGGGTAGCCGAAATTGACGTTGCCGGTCAGCTGGTACTTGATGCTCGAGCGGTAATGCGCGCCGATCCGCGTGTTCCTGTCGATGTCGAACAGAACGCCGGCGTTCCAGCCCCATGCGTAGTCGTTGCCATCGATGTCGGCCGAGGCTTGCAGGCCCGGCGTGGCTTGGACCACCGCCGCCGCTTGCGCCGGCGTGAGCAGCCCGCCGGCAACCGCCTGCCCGGCGGCCTGCGCGAGCGCCGCCGAGTAGTTGACGTTCTTGGTGAGCGTCGCATCGATCTTCTGGTAATTCGCGCCGGCGCCGATCGCGAAGTTGTCGGAGATCCTCCACGAAAGCGCCGGGTTGATGTTGATCGTCTTGACATCGGACTTGATCGCCTGGAAGCGGCCGAGCCAGTCGCTGTCGTACTCGGTCTTCAGGCCGAACGGCGCATTTACGCCGAGTCCGAACGACCACTCCTTGTTGATCGGCAGCACGAGATACAGATTGGGCACCACCGCGAGATCGCCGGCGTCACCGCCGTCGCCTCCGAGCGGCTGACCAAACGCCGCCGGCAGCGAGCCGTTGTTGTTGAACGTCGCCTTCAGGCTGACCAGGTTGACCGCCGCGGCAACCTGCGCCGTACCGATCTTCGACATCCCCGCCGGGTTGGTCCAGACGGTTCCAGCATCCTCAGCGATGGCCGCTCCGCCGGCGTAGGCATTCCCGAGGCCGCTGCCCGAATTCTCCTGCAATGCGAACCCCGCGCCGAGGGCCTGGCTCGCGCCGAACACGGCCGCGACGGCGGCAATTGCGGCCGCAATTCGATTGCGCTCAAACGGGATGCTCATGGCGGTGTCTCCATTGGTTTGTGCATCCGCCGGTAGCGTGACGGCGGTGCTGTTTCTGTGACCGAGGAAACTATACACGCGGAAGGGTCGACGGATCACGACGGAAGCGCCCGCGATCGTCTTCGACGTTGCGCTTTCGCCACGCTTTGCCGCGCTGGACGCCCTACTCGGGGGGCAGTTCGCGCGGCCGCCGTTCGGGATCGACCGCCACGAACGTCAGGCTCGCCTCCGTTACCTTCACGCAGATCAGGTCGCGCGGATTGCGTTGGGCGTACACCTGCACGTCGACGGTGACGGACGTGCGCCCGACGCGCGTGATCCCGCCGTACAGGCTCACCAGATCGCCGATCAGCACCGGCTGCTTGAACACGAACGAATTCACCGCCACCGTGGCCACGCGGCCGCGGGCGCGGCGCGACGCAACCACGCCGCCGCAGATGTCGACTTGCGACATCACCCAGCCGCCGAAGATGTCGCCGTGCTGATTGGCGTCGGCAGGAAACGGCACGACGCGCAGCGTGGGCTCGCGATCGGGCAGGGAGATGTTCTCGGTCATCGCGGGTGCGCTCCGTTGGTTTCAGGCGGCCTCGGCCTTCGCCTGATCGCGCAATTCGCGGCGCAGGATCTTGCCGACGTTGGTCTTCGGCAGCTCGGTGCGGAACACGACATCGCGTGGCACCTTGTAGCCGGTCAGATGCTCGCGGCAGTGCGCGAGCACCTCGTCCTTGGTGAGCCGGTCGTCCTTCTTGACGACGTAGAGCTTGACCGCCTCGGTCGATTTCTTGTCCGGCATGCCGACCGCCGCGCACTCGAGCACGCCGGGATGCATGGCCACGACCGCCTCGATCTCGTTCGGGTACACGTTGAAGCCCGACACGATGATCATGTCCTTCTTGCGATCGACGATCTTCACGTGGCCGGTCGGCTCCATGACGCCGATGTCGCCGGTCGCGAACCATCCGTCCTTGTCGAGCACCTTCGCGGTTTCCTCGGGGTGCTGCCAATAGCCTTTCATGACCTGCGGTCCGCGAATGCAGATCTCGCCGGGCTGGCCAAGCGGCACCTCGCGGCCGTCGTCGTCGCGCAGCATCAATTCCGTCGAAGGGATCGGCAGCCCGATCGAGCCGTTGTAGCGCGGAAGATCGAGTGGATTGATCGTGGCCGCGGGCGACGTCTCGGTGAGGCCGTAAGCCTCGATCAACGGAGCGCCGGTGATCATGTGCCATTTCTCGGCCACCGCCTCCTGCACCGCCATGCCGCCGCCGAGCGTCATTCGCAGCGACTTGAAATCGAGCTTGCCGAACTCGGCGTTGTTCACCAACGCGTTGAACAGCGTGTTGACGCCGGTGATCGTGGTGAACCTGTGTTTCGCCATCTCCTGGACGAGGCCCGGGATGTCGCGCGGGTTGGTGATCAGCACGTTCTGCGCGCCGAGCGTCATGAACGTGAGGCAGTTCGCGGTCAGCGAGAAGATGTGATAGAGCGGCAGCGGCGTGATGATGACTTCGTGCTCGTTCGGGTCGAGGAACGGGCTTATCCAGGCGCGCGCCTGCAGCAGGTTGGCGACGATGTTCCGGTGCAGGAGGATCGCACCCTTGGCGACGCCGGTGGTGCCGCCGGTGTACTGGAGGAACGCGACGTCCTCGTGCCCGAGCGGCACCCGCTCGAGCTTCTTCTTGCGGCCGGCCGAGAGCGCATCGGCGAGACGGATCGATCCCGGAATGCTCCAGGCCGGGATCATCTTCTTCACGCGGCGCAGCGCGAAATCGACGGCGATGCCCTTC
>Ga0068860_100002775_pt1 | contig 18212 bp, 12 predicted proteins | sample KBSSwiS32_FD_66597 | JGI IMG/M metagenome (GOLD analysis project Ga0068860, IMG submission 66597) | Switchgrass rhizosphere microbial communities from Kellogg Biological Station, Michigan, USA - KBS Switchgrass S3-2 | ecosystem: Host-associated > Plants > Roots > Rhizosphere > Soil ... | reverse complement strand
CCGGTCTCGACGCCGATCTCGCGCAGGATCGCGATCGACGCGTTCCTCATCAGCTGGTATTCCTTGTCCGACAGCGTCTGCGCCGGCGCCACCGTGATCGAGTCGCCGGTGTGGATCCCCATCGGGTCGAGGTTCTCGATCGAGCAGACGATGATGCAGTTGTCCGCCTTGTCGCGGACGACTTCCATCTCGAACTCCTTCCAGCCGATCAGGCTCTCCTCGATGAGCAGCTCGTTGGTCGGCGAGAGGTCGAGGCCGCGCTTGCAGATCTCCTCGAACTCGTCGCCGTTGTAGGCGATGCCGCCGCCGGTGCCGCCGAGCGTGAAGCTCGGCCGGACGACCATCGGGAAGCCGTTGCCGCCGGTCTCGGTCGTGATCCGGCGCTGCACGGCGAGCGCCTCCTCGAGCGAGTGGGCGATGCCCGACTTCGCCGACGCCAGGCCGATGCCGGTCATCGCGTCCTTGAACTTGAGCCGGTCCTCGGCCTTCTCGATCGCCTTCTCGTTGGCGCCGATCATCTCGACGCCGTACTTCTGCAGGACGCCGTGCTTGTGCAGGTCGAGCGCGCAGTTGAGCGCGGTCTGGCCGCCCATCGTCGGCAGGACGGCGTCGGGGCGCTCCTTGGCGATGATCTTCTCGACGACCTGCCAGGTGATCGGCTCGATGTAGGTGACGTCGGCCATCTCCGGGTCGGTCATGATCGTCGCCGGGTTGCTGTTGACGAGGATGACCTTGAAGCCTTCCTCGCGCAGCGCCTTGCAAGCCTGCGCGCCGGAATAGTCGAACTCGCATGCCTGGCCGATGACGATCGGGCCGGCGCCGATGATCAGGATCGAGCGGATATCGGTGCGCTTAGGCATGCGCGCTCCCCGCGGCCGGCGCGGTCGGCCGCTTCGTCGCCTGGACATCGCCGCCCATCGACGCGACGAAGCGATCGAAGAGGTAGCCGATGTCGTGCGGCCCGGGCGAAGCCTCCGGGTGGCCCTGGAAGCAGAACGCCGGCTTGTCGACGTGCGCCAGGCCCTGCAGCGTCCCGTCGAAGAGCGACACATGGGTCGGTCGCAGCGTCGCCGGCAGCGACTTCGGATCGACCGCGAAGCCGTGGTTCTGGCTGGTGATGCTGACCCGGCCGCTGTCGAGGTCCTTGACCGGGTGGTTGGCGCCGTGGTGGCCGAACTTCATCTTGTAGGTGCGCGCGCCGGCGGCGAGCGCCATGATCTGGTGGCCGAGGCAGATGCCGAACGTCGGCACGCCGCGTTCGATGAATTCGCGCGTCGCCGCGATGGCGTAGTCGCAAGGCTCGGGATCGCCCGGACCGTTGGCCAGGAAGACGCCGTCGGGTTGGCGCGCCAGCACGTCTTCGGCCGACGTCTGCGCCGGCACCACGGTGATCCGGCAGCCGCGCACCGCGAGCATGCGCAGGATGTTGAACTTGACGCCGAAGTCGTAGGCGACCACGTGGAAGCGCGGCTCCTTGAGAGCGCCGTGCCCTCGGCCCAGGGCCCACGTCGTTTCCTTCCACTCGTAAGGCTCGCGCACGCTGACGACCTTGGCGAGGTCGAGGCCCGACATGCTCGGCGTCGCCCGCGCCTGCGCGATCGCGTCGTCGATCACGGCGGGAGTGAACGCCTGGCCTTGTGCCAGCGCGACGATGCAGCCGTTCTGCGCGCCGCCGCTGCGCAGCAGCCGCGTCAGCCGGCGCGTGTCGATGCCGGCGATGCCGACCGTGTTCTCGTTCCTCAGATACGCGCCGAGCGAGGCGCCGCTGCGGAAGTTCGACTCGCGCGCAGGCACGTCCTTGACGACCAGGCCGGCGGCGAAGACGCGCGCCGATTCGACGTCTTCGCTGCTCGTTCCGTAGCTGCCGATGTGCGGATAGGTGAGCGTGACGATCTGGCGGCAGTAGCTCGGATCGGTCAGGATTTCCTGATAACCGGTGAGCGCCGTGTTGAAGACGACCTCGCCGGTGGTCGTTCCCGTCGCGCCGATCGATCTGCCCATGAACACCGTGCCGTCGGCGAGGGCCAGGAGGGCCTGGGCGTGGTCGGGCAGCAGTTGCGGGGACACGGGTCAGCTCCGAAGCGGGTCGCGGGGAGCCGGCGCGGCAGCCGCCGGCCGGGGGATCGCCGTCGGCTGAGGCGAACCGGTCGGCCGCGCCAGCCGGCGTTCGAGGACGGCTGAAGCGGTGCAATTGTAGCCGGCCGCCCGGCGCTGACGCCCTTGCTGCCCGGCGTCGGCGGGCTTGAAAGCGATCGCTTCGCCTCCAACTCGGCCCAGTCGGCGGGAACCGTCGATCCAGCCGGCGCGCTCCAAGGCGCGGCGCGCCGAGGGCTCGGGAACTAGAATCCGCGCCGACACTCTCAGTCAGTTGTCACTCGTCGTCTTTTCCTTCGGAGGATTCATGGACGAAACCCTGCAGACGAACAATCTCGGTTACGCAGTCCCCAGCGTGGAGCAGCGCAACCGCGTGTTGCGCAACACGTACTGGTTGCTCGCCCTGTCGATGGTTCCCACCGTGCTCGGCGCCTGGATCGGTGTGTCGAGCGGCTTCATGGCAGCGATGGGCGTCGGCATGAGCTTCATCGTCTTCATGGCAGGTGCCTTCGGGTTCATCTACGCCATCGAGAAGACCAAGAACTCGGCCGCCGGCGTTCCGGTGCTGCTCGGCTTCACGTTCTTCATGGGCCTGATGCTGTCGCGCCTGATCGGCCACATCCTCGGCTTCCAGAACGGCACGGCGCTGATCATGACGGCGTTCGCCGGCACCGGCGGGGTCTTCGTGGGCATGGCGGCGCTCTCGTCGGTCGTCAAGCGCGACCTGTCGACGATGGGCAAGTTCCTCTACGTCGGCGCGATCATGCTGCTGGTGGCGATCGTGCTGAACATCTTTCTGCAGTCGAGCGCGCTGTTCGTGACGATCGCGGTGCTGATGGTCGGCATCTTCTCGGCCTTCATCCTCTACGACCTGAAGCGCGTTCGCGACGGCGAGGAAACGAACTACATCAGCGCGACGCTGAACGTCTACCTCGACCTGTACAACGTCTTCCAGGCGCTGCTCTCGCTCCTGGGCTTTGCCGGCAGCAGGGATTAGTTTGGCGCTTCGCTGAAATCTAAACGGGGCCTGCGGGCCCCGTTTTCTTTGAGGTCCCACACCGAGCTATGCGACCAGGTGGGCGATCGAGTTGGCGTAGTAGCGCAGGAGGGTCACCTCGGCGGGATGGGCCTGGAACAGGCCGTCGTGCTCATCGACCAGGCCGCGCAGGGTGAGCATGCGCAGGCCGACGGTGAGGGCGTAGTCGCGATCGGTGCGCGGGACATAGACGTGACCGCCGCCGGCCTCGATGCGATCCATCAGCGCGTGCACCGCCGCCTTCAGCTCGAGCTCGGAGAGCGCCCTCGCCTCGTCGCGCAGCAGCACGCTCGCGACGAGCGGCACCGGAAGCACCGGGACGACTTTGCCGATCCGCGCCATCAGCATCTTGCCCAGCGCGGCCACGGGCTCGCGCCGGCCGGCGTCGTCGAGGCTGCGGAAGTCGACGCCCTGAGCCGCGACGTGCGCGCGCATCGACACCGGCGTGCCGAAGTTGACACAGGCGTAGCCATGGCGATAACGCCGGCCGAGGACGGCGAGGATCGACTGGCGCGACGCGAACCGCGCCAGGATCGCGAGCTTCTTCCCCAAGCCGACGCCCGGCGCCGACGGATCGAGCTTGCGCAAGAGCGAGCGATCCTCGAGGACGCGGTCGTAGTTGATGCCGACCGGGATGAACACCAGGTCGCGCTGCGCGGCGGGATCGAAGCCCTTCAGCATGTAGTCGAGCAGGCCGAGCTTGGGGGCGCGCAGGCGGCCGTCGGTGGTCAGCCCGCCCTCGGGGTACATCGCCTGCGGCACGCCGCCTTCGGTCGCCATCTGGACGTAGCGCTGCAGCACCATCCGGTAGAGCGGATCGCCCGAGTTGCGGCGCACGAAATACGCGCCCATGGCGCGGATCAGCCCCTGCAACGGCCAGATGCGCGCCCACTCGCCGACCGCGTAGCTCAGCGCCACCCGCTCGGCGGCGAGGAACGACACGAGCACGTAGTCCATGTTGCTGCGGTGGTTCATGACGAAGACCACCGTCGAGCTCGGCTGGATCGCCGCCAGGGCGGCCTGGTCCGTGTAGCCGAGACGAACCCGGTATGCCATCTGGGCGAACGTCTTCGCGAGCCAGTAGCCGACCCGGAAGTACGCATAGGCGTTGAACGCCGGAACGATCTCGCCGGCGTAGCGGTGGACGCGCTGCATCAGCACGTCGCGCGGCACTCCGCTCTCGACGACGTGCTGGTGCAGCGCGGCGAGCACGCGCGGATCGGTCGTCAGGCGGTCGAGCAGGGCGCGACGCTGCGTCAGCTTGAACTCGGGTAGCTCGATCCTGAACCGGATGCTGATCTCGTCCATGACCCGGCGCACCTTGCGCCGGAAGTACCAGCGCACGCTCGGCAACAGCAGCCACTCGAGCGTCGCGAGCAGCGCCAGGCCGGCGAGGACGACGAGCAGCCAGAGCGGGACGGCGACGAGCTCGGTCACCGCTCGCCCTCGTCGTGGTCGAAGACGGCGATGCTCTCGACGTGCGCCGTGTGCGGGAACATGTTGATGACTCCGGCCGCCGAGCAACGGTAGCCGGCGCGATGGACGAGCAGGCCGGCGTCGCGCGCCAGCGTCGCCGGGTTGCAGCTGACGTAGACGATTCGCCGCGGTGGTTGCCACGCCGGGCCCTGCGCCGCCGGACGATCGGCGTCGCACACGTCGGCGAGCGCCTTGGCGATCGCGAACGCGCCTTCGCGCGGCGGGTCGATCAGCCACTTCGCCGCGCTGCCGAGCGCGACCAGGTCGTCGGCGGTGACCTCGAACAGATTGCGCGCGACGAAGCTCGTCTTCGCGGCCAAGCCGTTGAGCGCCGCCGCCTCGCCGGCACGCTCGAGCAACGCCGCGCTGCCTTCGATGCCGAGGACGCGGGCGGCGCGGGTCGCCAGCGGCAAGGTGAAATTGCCAAGGCCGCAGAACCAGTCGATCACGAATTCGTCCGCCGCCGGCGCGAGCAGGCGCAGCGCGCGCGAGACGAGCGCCTCGTTGATCTGGTGATTGACCTGGGTGAAATCGGTCGGTCTGAAGGGCATGCACAGGCCGAACTCGGGGAGCCGATAAGCCAGCGCGGATTCCGTCCGATCGAGCGGATGGGCCGTGTCGGGGCCTTTCGGCTGCAGCCACCACTCGATGCCGTGCCGCGCGGCGAACTCGCGCAGGAGCGCCAGGTCGGCGTCGACGAGCGGCTCGAGATGGCGCAGCACGAGCGCCGTGACCCGGTCGCCGACCGCGAGCTCGATCTGCGGCAAGCGGTCGCGCGCCGGCATCGCCGCGATCAGCGCGCGCAGCGGCAGGATCAGATCGCTGATGTGGCGCGGCACGACGTCGCAACTCGCGATCTCGGCGACGAAGCTCGACTTGCGCTCGTGGAAACCGACCAGGACGGTGCCCTTCTTGACGACGTGGCGAACCGAGAGGCGCGCCCGCTGCCGGTAGTTCCAGTCCGGCCCGCGCATCGGCCGCATCACGCGCTCGGGGCGGACCTTGCCGAGGTGCCAGAGCGCGTCCTCGAGCGCGCGCTGCTTGGTCGCCACCTGCGCGGCGACGTCGAGGTGCTGCATCTTGCAGCCACCGCAGACGCCGAAATGCCGGCAACGCGGCACGACGCGTTGCGAGCTTTCGTGGCGCAGGTCGAGCAACGTCGCCTGCTCCCAGTTGTTCTTGCGCCGCTTGGTTGCGACGCGAACCTCTTCTCCCGGCAACGCATCCTCGACGAAGACGACCTTGCCTTCGCCGTTGTGGGCGACGCCTTGCGCCTCGAGATCGAGCGACTCGATCCGCAGCCATTCCTCGGCGCTCGTCATGGGTCGATTATCCGGGCCGGTCGCACTGCTAAACTGCGTCCCGCCAGGAGAGAGCTTCGTTCGCGCGAAGCCGCCGAAGGCGCAGACCGGGGCGATGCCGCGGTCGAACGCTCAGGCAACAAGGACTGGCAAACGCTTGCTCGCAAGCGTCCTCGCTGGAGAGAGGCCCGCCGCGAGCGGGCCCACCGAAGGGGCAAGCAACGCCGCTCGCGGCGCTGCCAATCTCTCAGGTAGAGCGGACAGCAGGGGCAGTTTTCCCGTGGGGCGCAAGCTCCGACGGGCTTGAAACGTGCTCCGGAGCTGCAGCGATGGCCGATTCCCCTCCCGCCCCCGCGATGCTGAAGACGCCGCTCCATTCGCTCCACGTCGAGCTCGGCGCGAAGATGGTGCCGTTCGCCGGCTACGACATGCCGGTGTCGTACCCTGCCGGCATCCTGGCCGAGCACCGCCAGTGCCGCGAGGCGGCGGCGCTGTTCGACGTCTCGCACATGGGCCAGGTTCGCCTCGTCGGCGCCGACGCCGCGGCCGCCCTCGAGACCCTGGTCCCCGTCGACGTCGTCGGCCTGGACATCGGCAAGCAGCGCTACGCGCTCTTCACCAACGACGCCGGCGGCATCCTCGACGACCTGATGGTGACGCGGCGCGCCGACCACCTCTTCCTCGTCGTCAACGCCGGTTGCAAGGCGGCCGACATCGCCCACCTGCGCGCGACGATCGCGTCGCGCTGCCGAATCGAGCCGATGCCCGAGCACGCCCTGCTCGCGCTGCAGGGGCCGGCCGCGGCGGCGGTCATCGGACGGCTCGCGCCCGCGTTGGCGACGCTCACGTTCATGACCGGCGCCGACGCGCGCATCGCCGGCATCGACTGCTTCGCGACGCGCTCGGGGTACACCGGCGAGGACGGCTTCGAGATCTCGGTCGCTGCGCGCGATGCCGAAGCCCTGGCGCGCGCCCTCCTCGCCGAGCCCGAGGTCGCCCCCGCCGGCCTCGGCGCGCGCGACACGTTGCGCCTGGAGGCGGGCCTGTGCCTCTACGGCCACGAGATCGACACGACCACGACGCCGATCGAAGCCGGCCTGACCTGGGCGATCCAGAAAGTGCGCCGACCCGGCGGCGACCGTGCCGGCGGCTACCCGGGCGCGGCGACGATCGAGCGCCAGCTCGGCCGCGGCACGGAGCGAAAGCGCGTCGGCCTGATCGGCGCCGAACGTGCGCCGGTGCGCGAAGGCGCAGCGATCGTCGACGACGTCGGCATCGCGATCGGCCGCGTCACCAGCGGCACGATCGGCCCGAGCGTCGGCAAGCCGATCGCGCTCGCCTACGTGCCGACCGCGCGCGCCGCGCCGGGAACGAAGCTCGATGCCGAGGTCCGCGGCAAGCGCCAGCCGATGCAGGTCGTGCCGCTGCCGTTCACGCCCCACCGCTATTTCCGCGGCTGATCCCTGCCGCTCGTCCCACTTCCAGGAGCCGACATGCCCGTTCTCTACACGTCCGACCACGAATGGATCGACACCGGCGACGCCGAAGCGGCCACGGTCGGCATCACGACGCACGCGCAGGACGCGCTCGGCGACGTCGTCTTCGTCGACCTGCCGGCGGTCGGCACGTCGTTCAAGAAGGGCGAGGTCGCCGGCGTCGTCGAGTCGGTCAAGGCCGCGGCCGATCTCTACATGCCGGTCGGGGGCGAGGTCGTCGAGGTCAACGAGGCGCTGCGCGCCGACCCGTCGCTCGCCAACAGCGACCCGCTCGGCGCGGGCTGGTTCTTCAAGGTCCGCCTCAGCGATCAGGCCGAGACCGCCTCGCTGTTGGACCAGGCGGCGTACGACGCGCTCGTCAAGGAATCCTGAGGCCGGCGCGAATCACCGGGAACCACGATGCTGATGTCTGCCCTGAAGCCGCTCGCCGAGCTCGAGAGCGCCGGCGAGTTCGTCCCCCGCCACGTCGGCATCGACGCCGACGACGAAGCACGCATGCTGTCGGTGGTCGGCGCCGCCTCGCGGCGCGCGCTCATCGACCAGCTGGTGCCGGCATCGATCGCGCGGCGCGCGCCGATGCGCCTGCCGGCGCCCCTCGGCGAGGCCGAGGCGCTCGCCGAGTTGCGCGCCATCGCGGCGCAGAACCGGGTCCTGAAGAGCTTCATCGGCCAGGGCTACCACGGCACGCACACGCCGGGCGTCATCCTGCGCAACGTACTCGAAAGCCCGGCCTGGTACACGGCGTACACGCCCTACCAGGCGGAGATCTCGCAGGGCCGGCTCGAGGCGCTCGTGAACTTCCAGACGATGGTCTGCGACCTCACCGGGATGGCGATCGCCAACGCGTCGATGCTCGACGAAGCGACCGCCGCCGCCGAGGCGATGACGCTGGCGCGGCGCAGCGTCAAGGCGAAGAGCGAGACGATCGTCGTCGCGGGCGACGCCCATCCGCAGACGATCGAGGTGCTGCGCACGCGCGCGACGCCGCTCGGCCTGCAGGTCGTCCTCGCCAACTCGGCCGACGAGTGGGATCGCCTGATCGAGGGCGGCGACTACTTCGCGGTGCTCGCGCAGTGGCCCGCGACGAGCGGCGCGCTGCACGACATGCGCGGCGATGCGCCGCGCATCCATGCGCACGGTGCCGCCTTCATCGTCGCCGCCGACCTGCTCGCGCTGGCCCTCGTCGCGTCGCCCGGCGAGCTCGGCGCCGACATCGCCTGCGGCACGACGCAGCGCTTCGGCATGCCGATGGGCTGCGGCGGCCCGCACGCCGCCTACCTCGCCTGCCGCGACGAGTACAAGCGCGGCCTGCCCGGCCGCCTGGTCGGCGTCAGCATCGACGCGCAAGGCGCGCCCGCCTATCGCCTCGCGCTGCAGACGCGCGAGCAGCACATCCGGCGCGAGCGCGCGACCTCGAACATCTGCACGGCGCAGGTGCTGCCCGCGGTGGTCGCGAGCATGTACGCCGTCTACCACGGGCCCGACGGACTGAAGCGGATCGCCGAGCGCGTCGCTGCCTATACCGCGGTGCTCGCCGAGGGATTGCGCCGGCTCGGCTGCACGGTGCGCAGCGACAGCGCCTTCGACACGCTCACCCTCGACACCGGCGCCGCGACCGCAGCACTGGCGAGCCGCGCCGTCGCGACCGGAATGAACCTGCGCCGCTTCCCCGAGTGGGGCGACACGATGCTCGGCATCGCCCTCGACGAGACGACGACGCGCGACGACATCGTCGCGCTCTGGGGCGTGTTCGCCAAGGACGGCCAGGTGCTGCCGAAGCTCGCCGACTTCGAGCGCGGCATCGCGCCGATGATCCCCGATGGCTTGCGGCGGAAGTCCTCCTTCCTCACCCACCCGGTCTTCAACCGCCATCACAGCGAGACCGAGATGCTGCGCTACCTGCGCAGCCTCGCCGACAAGGACCTCGCCCTTGACCGCTCGATGATCCCGCTCGGCTCGTGCACGATGAAGCTGAACGCGACCAGCGAGATGATCCCGATCACCTGGCCCGAGTTCGCGGACATCCATCCGTTCGCGCCGGCCGACCAGCGCGCCGGCTACGACGCGTTGCGGCGCCAGCTCGAAGCGTGGTTGTGCGAGGCGACCGGCTACGCCGGCATCAGCCTGCAGCCCAACGCCGGCTCGCAGGGCGAGTACGCCGGCCTGCTCGCGATCCGCGCCTGGCACGCATCGCGCGGCGAGTCGGCGCGCACGGTCTGCCTGATCCCGGAGTCGGCGCACGGCACCAACCCGGCGAGCGCACAGCTGGCGGGCCTGCAGGTCGTCGTCACGAAGTGCGACGCCGACGGCAACGTCGACCTCGCCGACCTCGAGGCGAAGTGCAAGCTGCACGCGGAGCGCCTCGCGTGCGTGATGATCACGTACCCCTCGACCTACGGCGTGTTCGAGCGGCGCGTGCGCGAGCTGTGCGAGATCGTGCACCGCCACGGCGGCAGGGTCTACGTCGACGGCGCCAACATGAACGCGCTGGTCGGCGTCGCCGCGCCGGGCGAGTTCGGCGGCGACGTCAGCCACCTGAACCTGCACAAGACGTTCTGCATCCCGCACGGCGGCGGCGGGCCGGGCGTGGGGCCGGTCTGCGTCGTCGCCGACCTGGTCCCGTTCCTGCCCGGCCACGCGAGCGGCGGGTTCTCCGATCCGGACGCGCGAGGCGTCGGCGCGGTCGCGGCGGCGCCGCTCGGCAACGCCGCCGTGCTGCCGATCAGCTGGATGTACATGCGAATGATGGGCAGCGACGGCCTGCAGCGAGCGACCGAGACCGCGATCCTGAGCGCGAACTACATCGCCGCGCGCCTGGCCGACCACTACGAGCTGCACTTCAGCGGCAACATCGCCGGCATCAAGGGCGGCGGCGTCGCGCACGAGTGCATCCTCGACCTGCGGCCGCTCAAGGACGCCACCGCCGGCGACAAGGGCGAGCAAGGCATCAGTGCCGAAGACGTCGCCAAGCGGCTGATCGACTACGGCTTCCACGCGCCGACGCTGAGCTTTCCGGTCGCGGGCACGCTGATGGTCGAGCCGACCGAGAGCGAGTCGCTCGCCGAGCTCGATCGCTTCTGCGACGCGATGATCGCGATCCGCGCCGAGATCGCCAAGGTCGAGGCCGGCACCTGGCCGCGCGACGACAACCCGCTCAAGGCGGCGCCGCACACGGCCGCGGCGCTGCTCGGCGCCGACTGGCCGCACGCGTACTCGCGCGAGGAGGCGGCGTTCCCACGCGCATCGCTGCGGCGCGCCAAGTACTGGTCGCCGGTCGGCCGGGTCGACAACGTCTGGGGTGATCGCAACCTGTCGTGCTCGTGCCCGCCGATGGCCAGCTATGAAGACTGACGCCTGAGCGGACCGCGACCGTCCCGCGTGGAACGGCTTATGCGTGCGGCGACGGCACCACCACTCGCCGCACGCCGCCATGCCTGATGCCGCCGAATCGAGCACCGTCTTCAGCCACGTCAAGCCTGCCGATGCGCCCTGGCGCGAGGGCGGGCTGCGCGATTTCTTCCTCTACAAGGACCTCGGCATCGAGGCAGCGACGAACGGCCGCGTCATCGCCCAGCTCGTCAAGGCCAACATAGCACCGGAGAAGGGCACGGGCTGGCACCGTCACGAGGCCGATTTCCACATCGTCCTGATGCTCAAAGGCTGGGCGCGGTTCATGTACGAGGACAAGGAAGCGCTGGTCTCGGCCGGCGACTGCGTCCACCAGAGGCCCGGGATCGTGCATTTCCTCTTCGACTATTCGCCGGACATGGAGTACCTCGAGGTCGTCGGCCCGGCGAATTTCGGGTCGATCGACATGCCCGCTCCTGCGGAGGTGCCGGATCCGACCCCCTGGCCGGCCGAGGCGAAGGCCGCCTGACGCCAGCCCGGATGCTCAGAACTCCATGTCGAGCTCGGCGATGTCGTCGGGCTCGGCCTTGGCGGCGGCGAGCCATTCGCGCATCTCGGGCATCGCCATGATCGTGTCGCAATAGCGACGCAGGCGCGGGTCGAGGGCGACGTCGTAGGTCAGGAAGCGCGTCACCACCGGGGCGTACATGGCGTCGGCCATGCCGCGCTGCTTGCCGAACAGGAACGGGCCGCCGTAGGTGGCGAGGCAGTCGGTCCAGATCTCGACGATCCGCTCGATGTCGGGCTTGGCGCCGCCCCAGATGCGGTGCTTCGGGTAGTGCGCCTTGAGGTTCATCGGCAACGACGCGCGCAGGTTGGCGAAGCCCGAGTTCATCTCGCCGCTCACCGAGCGGCAATGGGCGCGCGCGATGCGATCCTCCGGGAGCAGGCGCGCCCCCGGGATCACCTCGTCGAGGTACTGGGCGATCGCCAGCGTGTTCCAGACGGTCGCGCCCTCGTGCGACAGGCAGGGGACGCGAATCGACGGCGCGAGCAGGAGCAGCTCCTTCCTGGCGTCGGCATCGTCGGGCGAGACCATCACCTCGTCGAAGTCGAGCCCGGCGAAGCGCGCCATGAGCCAGCCGCGCAGCGACCAGGAAGAGTAGTTCTTGCTCGACAGCGTCAAGGTCGCGCGCGCCAGCGGCTTGGCCGTGCGCTTCGAGCGTGCGGACGGCGCCGCAGGCTTGCGGGCTCGGGAGGGAGTGGCGACGGTGGGCATCGGCAGCGGCAGGGGCAGCGTGGCGCGAGCAACGCAAAGCACATGCCAAGCCCACCGCGAGCACGCTGGCGTGCAAGTTGCTCCAGGTGCCCGGTGGTGAAACTGCATCCGTCCGACCGGTGATGTACGAGGCGTACCTGGCTCAGGGCGATGCGCTGTGGCCGTGGCGCACCCTCGCCCGGGCCAGCGTCCCGTCGCTGCTCGATTCGACCTTCGGCGCGCCGGGCCGGACGGCGCGCCGCCTCGCCGCGTCGTGCCGGACGCTGGTGCTCGCCGAGATCACGCACGCCCGGCCCGACTGGGCCATCGAGAGCGTCGTCGTCGACGGCATCGAGCATCCGGTGGTCGAGGAAGTGACCGCGCAGACGCCGTTCGCGACGCTGCGCAGGTTCCGGAAGGTCGGCGCGGCCGAGCAGCCGCGCGTCCTGGTCGCCGCGCCGATGTCGGGCCACTTCGCGACGCTGCTGCGCGACACCGTGCGCACGTTGCTGCGCGACCACGACGTCCACGTCACCGACTGGCACAACGTGCGCGACGTGCCCGTCTCGGCGGGCCGGTTCGGCCTCGACGAGTACATCGATCACATGATCGAGTTCACGGCCGCCCTCGGGCCGGGGGCCAACGTGGTCGCGATCTGCCAGCCTTGCGTCGCCGCGCTCGCCGCGGTCGCGATCATGGCCGAGGACGATCACCCCGCGCAGCCGGCGAGCCTGACGCTGATGGCCGGACCGATCGACTGTCGCATCGGCCCGACCGCGGTCAACAAGCTGGCGACGAGCAAGCCGATCGCCTGGTTCGAGAAGAACCTGATCGGCCGCGTGCCGTGGCGGTTGAAAGGCGCGGGCCGGCGCGTCTATCCCGGATTCCTGCAGCTGAGCGCCTTCATCAGCATGAACCGCGAGCGCCACGCCGAGGCGTTCCGCAGGTACTTCGCGCACGTCGCCGCCGGCGAGGAGAGCGAGGCGAAGGCGATCGGCGACTTCTACAACGAGTACATGGCCGTCTCCGACCTGTCGGCCGACTTCTACCTGGAGACGGTCCGGCTCGTCTTTCAGGAGTACGCGCTGGCGCGCGGCAAGCTGACACTGCGCGGCAGGAAGATCGATCCGGCGGCGATCCGGCGCACGGCGCTGCTCACCGTCGAAGGCGAGCGCGACGACATCTGTGCGATCGGCCAGACCCTGGCGGCGCAGGAGCTGACGCGGCTGCGGCCCTGGCTGCGTACCCACCACGTGCAGCCGAACGTCGGCCACTACGGCGTCTTCAGCGGCCGGCGCTGGCAGCAGCACATCTACCCGGTCGTTCGCAACGTCATCCAGGTGTCGCAGTAGGCGCGGCCGGCGCGCCGAAGGGTCGGTGCCTTCGCCGGCAAGGCGGCCGAGAGCGATCCGGCCGGCTCAGTCGCGCGACGCCGGCATTCCCGACGGCATCGCGCCGCCGCCGAGCGCGGGCTGCGCGCCCTCTACGGCAGCGTGCGGCGCTGGGCTCTTCCGGTCACGCACCAGGTAGCTGTAGATCACCGGCACGACGACCAGCGTCAGCAGCGTCGAAGTGATCACGCCGCCGATGATCGCGCGCCCCATCGGCGCCTGCAGCTCGCCGCCTTCGTCGAGCGCGAGGGCGAGCGGCAGCATGCCGAAGATCATCGCCGCCGTCGTCATGATGATCGGCCGCATCCGCACCAGGCCGGCCTGGAGCAGCGCCTCGGGGACCGACAGGCCGGCGCGCCGGCCGTGGTTGGCGAAGTCGACGAGCAGGATCGCGTTCTTGGTGACCAGGCCCATCAGCATCACCAGGCCGATCATCGAGAACAGGTTGAGCGTCGAGCGCGTGACCAGGAGCGCGAGCATGACGCCGATCAGTGCCAGCGGCAGCGACGCCATGATGGCGAGCGGCTGCAGGAAGCTCGAGAACTGCGACGCGAGGACGATGTAGATGAAGATCACCGCCGCGCCGAGCGCGAACAGGACGCCGACGAACGCCTCCTGCTGATCCTTGGTCTGGCCGCCGACGTCGAAGCGGTAGCCGGGTGGCAGCTGCCATTCCTTGACGATCTTCTGCACGTCGGCGCCGACGTCGCCGCTCGGCCGGCCTTCGGTGCCGGCATAGATCGCCTGGCGGCGCTGCAGGTCCTGGCGCTTGATGACGACCGGGTTCACCACCGGCACCACGTCGGCGACGCTCGCCAGGGCGATCGGCGTGCCGTCCTTGGCATACGCGACCGGGAGGTCGTTGAGCTGCGCGACATTCTCGCGCGAGGTCTGCGGCAGGCGCAGCTCGACGTCGACCTGCTCGCCGTCGGGCGAGGTCCAGTAGGTCGCGACGTCGCCGTTGACATAAGCGCGCAGGCTCGACGCCAGCTGCATCGTCGTCAGGCCGAGCTCGCGCACGGCGTCTCGCTTGAGGCGGACCGCGTACGCCGGGATTCCCGGCTGCACCGATGTCGTGAGATCGGCGATCCCGGGCACTTTCGCCACCCGCGCCTGCAGCTTCAGGACCTCCGCCTCGAGAACCGCCGGTTCGGGGCCGAGCAACGAGACGAAGATCGGCCGGTTGCCGAGCGTGACCTCGATCCCGGGGATCGGCTCGAGCGCCTTGCGGATCGCCTTCTCGACCTCGCGCTGGCTCAGCTTCCTCTCGTGCGGCTTGACGAGCTGAAGCGAGAGGACCGCCGAGTTGCGCAGTCCGCTGCCGGTGTCGCCGATGGTCGTCGAGACCATCCGGATCTCCTTCATCCTGCGAACGACGTCCTCGACCTGGAGCAGCTTGTCGCTGCCGCGCGAAAGGCTCGTCCCGACCGGCAGCGTGACGTTCATCCGGATGTAGCTGTCGTCGCTCTCCGGGATGAACTCGGTGCCGACCAGCGGCGCGAGCGCGATCGCGATGCCGAAGCTGGCCAGTCCGGCCAGGACGACGATCGCGCGCGGCGTGATCGTCGCCAGGCGCCAGCGGCGCGGCGCCGCCCGGTCGCGCTTGCCGGCGCCGTCGAACGGCCGGCCGTAGGCGGGGAGCGGCGGAGCCAGCATGCGATAGCGGCGCGCCGAGAAGATCCAGTGGATCAGCCGCTCGTAGACGCCATGCAGGACGTCGAGGAGCCGGTCGGTCGCGCGCATCAGGTGGCCGATCACGGGCAGCTTGAGCAGCCGGTTGGTCGGCGGATCGCGCCAGATGCTCGACAGCATCGGGTCGAGCGTGAAGCTCACGAACAACGACACCACCACCGCCACCGCGACAGTGATGCCGAACGGGTAGAAGAACTTGCCGACGATCCCCTTCATGAACGCGACCGGGACGAAGACGGCGCAGATCGCGAAGGTCGTCGCCATCACCGCCAGGCCGATCTCGTCGGTGCCGACCTGCGACGCCTCGCGATGGCCTTTGCCGAGATGGATGTGGCGGACGATGTTCTCGCGCACGACGATGGCGTCGTCGATGAGCAGGCCGATGCACAGCGACAGCGCCATCATCGTCATGAAGTTGAGCGTGAAGCCGAACATGTAGACGGCGATGAACGCCGAGATCACCGCGATCGGCAAGGTCAGCCCGGTGATGATCGTGCTGCGCCAGCTGTGCAGGAACAGGAAGACGATCGCGATCGTCAGCAGCGCGCCTTCGATCAGCGTCGTCTTCACGCCGTTGAGCGAGCGCGCGACCCAGTCGCTGTCGGCGTAGACCAGGCGCAGCTCGACGCCGGGCGGCAGCGTCTTCCTCAGCTCCTCGGCGGCGGCCTTGATCGCCTCGCCGGTCTCGACGATGTTGGCATCCTGCTGCTTGAAGACCTGGAACGAGATCGACGGCACGCCGTCGTCGCGCGAGATCGATTCGGGCTCGCGCTCGCGCTCGACCAGCGTGCCGAGGTCGGCCAGGCGGATCACGTTGCCGTTGCGCGTCGCGACGACGATGTCGGCGAACGCCTTGGCATCCTTCACCTTGCCCTCGACGCGGACGATGGCGTCTTCCTTCCTGCCGGTGAGCAGCCCCACCGGCATGTCGGCGTTGACACGCTGCAGCGCAGTCGAGACGTCGCCCGGCGTGAGCTGGAGCGCGCGCAGGCGCTGCGGGTCGAGGTCGATGCGGACCTGGCGGACCGTCAGCCCGCCGACGTCGACGCGGGCGACCCCGGTGGCGCGCTCGAGTCGCTTCTTGACGACCTGGTCGGCGAGCAGCGAGAGCTCGCGCGCGCTGCGCTCGTGGCCGAGCAGCGAGAGGTAGACCGTCGGCTGGGCGTTGTCGCCGTCGAAGCGCGAGACGTACGGTTGCTTGGCATCGCGCGGAAAGTTCGGCTGCACTGCGGCGACCTTGTCGCGAACGTCCTGCACGGCGCGGTTCATGTCGGCCGAGATCTGGAACTCGACCACCGTCTCGCTGCGACCCTCGAGCGAGTTGGAGCGGATCATCTTGACGCCGGCGATGCCGTTGAGCGAGAGCTCGATCGGCCGCGTCAGCTCGGTCTCGACCGCCTCGGGCGAAGCGCCCGGATAGGCAATGGCGACGAACACGATCGGCGGCGTGATGTCGGGCAGCCGTTCGACGCGCAGCTGGCTGTACGAGAACAGGCCGAGGACGCAGAGCGCTGCCATCACCATCGTCGCGAAGACGGGGTTGGCGATCGAGACGCGGGTGAACCACATGGGCGATCTTTCGCGGGCTGTCGGTGACCGACGGCAACCGACCCTAGGAACGCGCCACCGGCGCCGCCGATGCCGACGCCGACGGCGACGACCCGGCCGGCGCCGACGACGCCCCCGGCGCGCCATTGGCGCTGCTGCGCTGCGCGACGACCTTGGCCGGGGCGCCTTCCTTGAGGTTGTCGAAGCGGACGGCGAGGATCTGCGCATCGGCAGCGAGCCCCTTGACGACCTCGACGCGGCCGGTCGCCACGTCACGCCGCCCGGTGACGACGATCCGGCGGACGAGCGCGCCCTTCTCGATCGCCCACACGAAGTCCTGCCCTGACGCCTGGCCGATGGCGCCGCTCGGAACGGTCATCCGCTCGGCCGGGTCAGCGAGCTCGACGCGCGCTCGCGCGTACTGGCCGGCGCGAAAGCGCTCGCCCTTGTTCTCGAGCGCGACGACGACGCCGATCGCGCGCGTCCCGGCTTCGGCCGCGGGCGCGATGCGGTCGATCCGTCCCACGACGTCGCTGTCCTGCCCTTCGATGCGGATCGCCGCGACCTGGCCCGGCTCGAGCATCGACACCTCGTGCGTGCCGACCGAGCCCGCGAGCTCGAGCGACGAGAGGTCGACGACGGTGACGATCTGCTGCTCGGCGCTGACTTTCTCGCCGGGAACGACGTGGCGCTTGCCGACGATGCCCGAGATCGGCACGGACAGCGTCGCATCGCGAACGCCGACCCGCATCGAGGCCAGCTGCGCCTGCGCCGACTTGAGCTGCGCCCGGGCCGCATCGAGGCGCGCCTGCGAGGTCTGCAGCGCGGTCGGCGAAATGAAGTTCTGCGCCGCCAGGCCGACGTTGGCGGTGTTCTGGCGCTCGGCCTCGACCAGCGCCGCCTGTGCCGATTCGACCAGCGCGGCACGGTCGGCGACGCGGCTCTCCATCTCGGCCAGGTCGATCACCCCGATCACCTGGCCGGCCTTGACGCGGCTGCCTTCGGCGACGCTGAGCGAGAGCAGCGTTCCCGCCGCCTTGGCCCGGACGACCGCCGTGCGCGGCGCGACCAGCGGCCCCGAGAACTCGAGCGTCAGCGGCAGCCGCGCGGCGACCGGCCGCGCGACCTCGGCGGCGATGAACTCGAGCGGGACCGGGTCCTTCTTGTCCTTGTCGCCGCGCAGGACTTTGGGCAGCACGGCGGCGGCGACCGCGGCGATGGCGATCGCCACGACGGTTCCGATCCAGATCCGGCGTTTCGCCTTGTGGGCGGGGGCCGGAGTTTCGCTCGAAATTTGCATGGCCGGGAGTGTAGGACCGCCGTCGGATCACGGCCCTGAGCGTGCGACAGGCTGCCAATCCCGAGGGCCAGAACGCGACGGCCGGCGACGAAGCCCCCGCGGCCTGTTCAGGCGTCGAGCGCGGCGTTGGCCCCTCGCAGGGCGAGCCCGGAAGCGTCGACGATCACGAAGGTCGGAATTCGCTCGAGATAGCCCCGGTAGCGGCCCTTGGCCTCGAAGCGCTCGCGAAAGGCCGAGCCGGCGATCATGTCGCCGAGCTGGGCGACGATCCC
>Ga0068860_100002774_pt1 | contig 18214 bp, 13 predicted proteins | sample KBSSwiS32_FD_66597 | JGI IMG/M metagenome (GOLD analysis project Ga0068860, IMG submission 66597) | Switchgrass rhizosphere microbial communities from Kellogg Biological Station, Michigan, USA - KBS Switchgrass S3-2 | ecosystem: Host-associated > Plants > Roots > Rhizosphere > Soil ... | reverse complement strand
GCATATTGTTGCCTTTGACGTTGCAAAACAGTTAGGATATCCTGCTTACTCTTTTGGCTCCCCGGACGAATTAGAATTACTAAAAAAGGACGTAGAAGCCCAGGGAGTAAACATCATAACTTTTAAAGGTGATGTTCGCAACGATACCGATATTATTAATGCGGTAAATGGTGCTGTAGCAACATTCGGACATATAGATCTGCTGTTCAATAATGCAGGCATTTGTGCCTATGGCTTATCTCATGAACTAACAGAAGAAGAATGGGATGGCATGTTGGATATTAATCTTAAAGGAGCATGGATGGTTGGGCGAAGAATAATCCCTCATTTTATTAAGCAAAAATCGGGAGTCATTATTAATAACTCATCTGTCGCAGGCATCAGAGGCATGAACAGGTTAAGTCATTATACTGCGTCTAAATGGGGCTTGACAGGACTTACCAAATCTTGGGCAATTGAATTGGCGCAGTACAATATCAGGGTAGTGTCAATACATCCTACAGGAGTAAATACTCCAATGAATAACGGGTTGGCAGAATTAGAGGGAACTACGCCGAGAGAAATTGCAGAGCGGAGTGCAGGTAATTTATTGGATGTCCCATGGATAGAGCCGGAAGACGTGGCAAACGCTGTAGTTTTTCTTGCATCTGATAAAGCCAGGTTTATCACAGGTTCACAATTTGTGCTTGATGCTGGTTTACTAACCAGATAAATTAAAGAGTCTGAGAAACGTTAGTGATAATAGAATCAGCGTACTTTAGATAAAAACCCTGCTGCCATAATTATAATTGCCGCGAAATTCTTTCGGTGTACAATGCTTTTTCTTTTTAAAAATCCTGTTGAAGTTTGATATATTATTAAACCCGCAGTTATAGGCAATTTCAGCAACTGATTGCGTAGTGTCAATTAATAATCTTGATGCATGTCCCAGTCTCATTTCCGTGAGACTGTCAATAAATGTTATTCCTGTTCTTCTTTTAAAGAAACGGCTAAATGATACATCAGTCATGCTGGCTATTTTGGCTGCCTCCGTTAACGAAACAGGCTTATCAAAATTCTGATTCATGTATTCAAAAACCTTTTCAATCCGGCGGCTGTTGTATGAAAACTCTGTATTATTAAAAGTGGAATCAGATAAAAATTGCATGTTGCGTGATGTCGACAGATCATGCAAAATAGAGATAAGTTCAAGTACAGAATCAAAGCCCTGTTTCTGATTCAGTGCAATTAATCGTGGTGTTATTTGTTCAATTGTCTTTTTCGAAAATAAAATGCCGCGTGCTGATTTCTCCAACATACCCCTAATAAAATTCAGTTGGTTTCTCCGCAGAAATTTTTCGTCGAGAAGATCCTTATGAAATTGGATGGTGATCTCTCTTATCTCCTTGCTTTTACATTTATGGGTGAGCCACACATGCGGTAGATTTGACCCAACCAGCACAAGTTCTATGTCATCAATCTCATCCATATGATCTCCGACAACCCGTTTCGCGCCTTTTGCGTTCATTATAAAATTTAGTTCGAGTTCCTCATGGTAATGTAGCGGAAAATCAAATTCAGATTTAATCCTGGTAAATAATGTGAAACAATCACTTTTAGTTAAAGGAGTGATTTCTCTGAGTATATCTTTTTTTATCACAGGTAATTTTGGTTATGAGTAAGAGGATAATAAAGTATTAGAGTTTGGAGTTTAAATGTAAATTAAAAAATTCAATAGTTTAGATATGGGTTACCATTTTTTTTATTTGCTTGCAGCTAAGGGATATAAAATGCATTACGATTAGATAAAATAGTATTAGCTTTTGGTTTGTATAAAAATCTACATTTGACAAAAGAGCGAAATATATGTTCGCTTCAAAAAGAGTACCCAAAATAGCTCAGTGGCATAGGGTGCTTATATAATCTGTATCATAAATGAAACTGCTTATAATTAGCTAACAAATAATGTAAATACCATAGCTATTTGGCTACTGTGAGGCGAAAATAACGGCACCAGGTTTTGAAGTTTCTATTTAAGTAATTTTTTTAGAATTGTATATGAGCAAAAAAATTTATTCCTTTTTTTATCTGCTCCTGGTTGTTTGTACCAATTTAATTTTTATTACTCGTGCACAAAATCTTCCTATTGATAAAAAGGCTACAAAAGAAACCGTAGCGCTTTATAACAATTTAGAAAAGCTGCTCAACAAAGGAATAATGTTTGGCCACCAGGATGATCTTGCGTATGGAGTAGGATGGAAGTATGTAGAAGGCAAGAGTGATGTTAAAGAATTAACCGGGGATTATCCTGCAGTGTATGGTTTTGAATTAGGTCGCCTGGAAATAGATCAGCTCGTAAATATTGATAGCGTTCCGTTTGATAAAATGAAAGGTTATATAAGAAAGGCTTATGAGCTTGGTGGTGTTATAACTTTAAGCTGGCACTTAAATAACCCATTAACTGGAAAGACTGCATGGGACCCGGCATCTGGAACAGTAGCTTCAATTTTGCCTGGCGGCGAAAAACATGAATTATATAAAAGCTGGTTAGACAAGGTTGCCAATTTTTTATCAGATTTAAAAGGAAAAAATGGCGAATACATTCCGGTTATTTTCAGGCCTTTCCATGAACTAAATGGAAATTGGTTTTGGTGGGGTAAAGATCATTGTACGCCGGAAGAATTAAAACAGCTATGGCATTTTACAGTTTCTTATTTACGTGACTCAACAAATATTCATCACCTTTTATATGCTTACAATACTGACCGGTTTACTTCTAAAGATGATTATTTTTTTAAGTATCCAGGCGATAAATGGACGGATATTATTGGCTTTGATATTTATCAACGCAAAGGCGGAGCAGAAGGCAATACTCAGTTCATAAATGATATTGATAAAATGTTAACCACACTTGAAGAAATTGCACGGGGAAAAAATAAAATTCCAGCCATTACTGAATTTGGATATGGGTCGGTACCTGACAGCACATGGTGGACAAATGTTTTATGGAAAGCGATACAGTCTCATAAAATTTCATATGCGCTTACATGGCGCAATGCGGGCTTTCAACCGGATGGTTCCGCTGAATATTATCTGCCTTTTAAAGGTCAGGCGTCTGCCGAAAATTTCATTGAATTTTACAAAGAACAAAAAACATTGTTTCAAAAAGATGTTACAAAAGAAAAACTTTATATAAAAAATTAAAATTGGTTAATGTGGGATAGGAAGGCTTTGCCGAGCTTAAATAACGATTGACTTAATAAACATGAAATTACAATTAGTTGATTTTGCCATGGTCATTGCCTACCTGGTAATGATGTTGATGGTCGGTTGGTTTTTAAGAAAGAAGGCAAGGCTTAATAAGGAAAGTTATTTAATGGGAGGCAAAAAGCTTCCCTGGTATTTGCTGGGCTTAAGTGACGCAGCAGATATGTTTGACATAAGTGGTACAATGTGGATGGTGGCATTGTGTTTTGTATATGGCTTAAAAAGTATCTGGATACCTTGGCTTTGGCCGGTATTTAACCAGGTATTTAATATGATGTTTTTAGCAAAATGGTTGCGCCGTTCCAACGCCACTACCGGTGCCGAATGGCTGGCAACGAGGTTCGGATTAAACGGCAAAGGTGTAAAAGGTTCACATAGCATTGTAGTGGCTTTTGCTTTAATCGGCTGCCTGGGTTTTTTGGCGTATGGTTTTATTGGTCTTGGTAAGTTCATTGAAATATTTGTTCCATGGAATTTGGTTCAACCTTATATACCATTTGATATTGCGCCGCAATATGTAGCTCATTTCTATGGTATAATTTTTACTCTCTTTGCAATGTTCTATTCGATATTAGGCGGCATGCATAGTATCGTATTAGGCGATCTGATTAAATACATTATCATGACTGTGGGATGTATTGCCATAGCAATAATTGCGGTAACTCATTTGCATGGGCAAACGCTTAATGTACCAAAGGGTTGGAGCAATCCTTTTTTTGGATGGCGACTGGATTTAAACTGGTCGAACATTGTTGCGGATGCGAATAAAAAAATAGCAGGCGATGGCTTTGGCTTGTTTGGCGCCTTCTTTATGATGATGTTATTTAAAGGAATATTTGCTGCCCTGGCCGGTCCAGCTCCTAATTATGATATGCAGAAAATACTGTCAACAAAATCACCTAAAGAAGCTTCTAAGATGACTGGCTTTGTTTCAATTGTTCTTCTGCCCATACGATATTTTATGATAATTGGCTTAACAGTTTTGGCCTTGTTGTATTACAATCAGCTTAACCTTTCAGATGGTTTAGGGAATACTGACTTTGAAAGAATATTGCCCGCAGCAATAAATAATTTTTTACCAGTAGGCATTTTAGGATTAGTTCTTACAGGCTTACTTGGTGCATTTATGGGAACTTTTTCAGGAACTATGAATGCGGCCCAGGCATATATTGTTAATGACATTTATTTAAAATACATCAACCCGGATGCTCCCACTAAACGAATAATTTATATGAATTATTTATCAGGGATTGTGGTGGTAACATTGGGTGTATTACTTGGGTTAATGGTTGAAAATGTCAATACAGTATTGCAATGGATAGTATCAGGTTTATATGGTGGTTACATTGCAGCAAACATGTTTAAATGGTATTGGTGGCGATTTAATGCAAGCGGTTTTTTCTGGGGTATGATGTTTGGCATCATCCCGGCAATTGCGTTAGCTGCCTTGAAATATTATAATGTCTTACATGGCCTTGATTTATATTGGTGGCCAGCCTTATTTGCATTATCATTGGCGGGATGTGTGATAGGAACTTACGCAACGCCACCAACAGACCATGAAGTTTTAAAAAACTTTTATAGGACCGTACGGCCATGGGGTTTTTGGAAACCAATACATGCCTTGGTAGTTATTGAGGATCCTGCGTTCCAGGCAAATAAAAGATTTAAGCTTGATATGTTCAACGTGGCTTTAGGAATAATAGCGCAACTGTGTTTGACTATTTTGCCCATGTACCTCGTGCTTTGGATGAAGTTACCATTATTGATAACGGTGAGTATTTTAGCGATCCTAGTTATTATACTTAAAAAAACATGGTGGAATAAACTGGAAGATTAATTTAAAAAAAAAGTCTCTTATGCCGGGTAAATTTTATAGTCGTCTCACAGCATTGGAAAAAGATCATAATCTTTTGATTCATCAGCCAAATGAAAAAATGGAATCCGCTAACGGTATTTTTAACCGATATCAAAATCCAATATTAACTGCGCAGCATATTCCTTTATCATGGCGTTATGATTTAAATCCCGGAACCAATCAGTTTTTAATGGAGCGATTTGGTATTAATGCGGTGTTTAATGCAGGCGCCATTAAATGGAATAATAAATATCTTGTAATTGCAAGAGTAGAAGGCACAGATCGTAAATCATTTTTTGCCGTGGCCGAAAGTCCCAATGGTGTTGATAATTTTTCTTTCTGGGATTATCCATTAGATATGCCTGAAACAGGAAACCCCGATACCAATGTATATGATATCCGGTTAACGCAACATGAAGATGGATGGATATATGGTCTGTTTTGTGCCGAACGGAGAGACCCTATAGCATCGGAAGCAGATCAGTCAGCCGCCATTGCGCAGTGCGGTATCATTCGCACAAAAGATATGGTTCAATGGGAAAGATTACCAGATCTTATTACTCCTTCACCTCAGCAAAGAAATGTTGTATTGCATCCCGAATTTGTAAATGGTAAATACGCTTTTTATACACGGCCACAGGATGGTTTTATAAGTGCTGGCACTGGCGGTGGTATAGGTTTTGGATTAAGTGATGATATTGAAGAAGCCAGGATAGATAAAGAAATATTGATTGATCACAAAGTATATCACACAGTTTATGAAGCTAAAAATGGCCTGGGACCTGCCCCCATTAAGACAAAATGCGGCTGGCTTCACCTTGCTCATGGCGTTCGTAACACAGCCGCAGGTCTGCGTTATGTGTTGTATATGTTTATGACGCATCTTGATGACATCACCAAACAAATCTATAAACCAGCAGGTTATTTTATGGCGCCCGAAGGAGAAGAAAGAATAGGAGATGTGTCAAACGTATTATTCAGTAACGGTTGGATAGCGGATGATGATGGCAAAGTTTTCATTTACTATGCTTCTTCTGATACAAGATTACATGTGGCCACTTCCACGATTGATCAGTTGTTAGATTATGTTATGAATACACCCGCTGATGGTTTTCGTTCTGGAGAATCTGTAAAAATGTTGTCGCAATTGATTGATAAAAACCAGGCCCTTATATCAGACAACTTGATTTTTGAACCTCAAATAAAAAAGCGTCCAAATAATTAAATATTGGAGAATAGATTGTGTTGAAAGAAAAACCAAAAGCGTTATCACTTTACCGGGAAGAAGTATCGGCTGAACTTAATTCGATTCTGAATTATTGGATAACTCATACCGTTGATCAGGAGCGTGGAGGATTTTATGGCAGCGTATCGAATGATAATGTGCCTGGTAAAACAGCGCCTAAAGGAATTGTTTTAAATAGCCGCATCTTATGGGCCTTCTCTGCAGCATTTCTTCACACAAAAGAGCAACAATATCTTGATATCGCGGAAAGGGCTTACCAATATATTACTGATCATTTTATTGATCAGGAATTTGGAGGTGTATATTGGTCTGTTGATTATAAAGGAACAGTGCTGGATGGCAAAAAACAAATCTATGGCCTTGCATTTTGCATATATGGATTATCTGAATTTTATAAAGCTTCGGCAAATGACTTGGCCCTTTCTTTTGCCAATGATCTCTTTAAATATATAGAACAACACAGCCACGATAAAGTGAATGGTGGTTACCTCGAGGCTTTTACAAGAGAATGGAGCGTTATCGATGATTTGCGGTTGAGTGAAAAAGATAGTAATGAAAAGAAAACCGCGAATACACATTTGCATGTGATAGAGGCGTATGCAAATTTATATTCAGCTTCAAAAAATGAACACCTTGGCCAACAGGTCAATAATCTCCTGGCGGTCTTTGAGAAGTTCATTATTAACCCGGTTACATTTCATTTGAACTTGTTTTTGGATGAAGAATGGAATGTAAAATCTTCGTTGATTTCTTTCGGACACGATATTGAGGCCGCATGGCTATTACTGCAATGCGCCGAGGTAACCGGCGATCATTCTTATGTCAACCGGTATAAAGAATTGTCTTTAAAATTAACTGATGCGGCCATCGAAGGCTTGCATACAGACGGAGGACTATGGTATGAATATGAGCCAGCCGAAAGTAATTTAATAAAGGAAAAACATTCATGGCCGCAGGCCGAGGCGATGATAGGTTTTATGAATGCATATCAATTAGCCAATGATGAAAAATATCTTGAACATTCATTGAATAGTTGGCAGTTTGTAAAAGGATCAATTAAAGACCAATTAAATGGAGAATGGTTTTGGGGTGTTGATAAAAATAATCTGCCTATGAAAAACAAGGATAAGGCAGGTTTCTGGAAAGACCCATATCATAATAGCAGGGCTTGTCTTGAGATCATCAGGCGCATTTCTGAACTATGATTCAAAATGATTAAACTGATGGACTATGATTGTGAACTATTATTCGCTAAATCAATCACAGTTTTCATTTAATCATTTTGAATCATAGTTCAAATACATTCAATCATTCAAATTATAGTTCACAACTATTTTTCATTTAATCATTTCAAAATCATAGTTACTTTTGTCATCCGGTTCAATAATCATCTAATAAATTATTTAATGAGGCTTTTACCACGGATTATTTTATTGATTGCGTTATTCATTGCATCTTCATCTATCACTTTACAGAAAAAAACACGGGTGCTTTTTTTTGGTGATTCAATTACGCAAGCCGGTGTTGGTCCCCAGGGATATATCACCAAATTAGGCCAGATGCTAAAAGATAAAAATCTTGAAGCACAATACGAACTATTGGGCGCAGGCATCGGAGGAAATAAAGTATACGATCTCTACCTCCGGATGGATAGCGATGTTTTAGCAAAGAACCCTGATGTGGTGGTAATATGGGTTGGTGTAAATGATGTATGGCACAAGGCATCGTTTGGCACAGGCACTGATCCGGATAAGTTTCAACGTTTTTATGAAGCCATCATTAAGAAATTACAGGCAAAAAATATAAAAGTATTTCTTACCACCCCTTCTACAATCGGCGAAAGAACTGATAACAGCAATCAACAGGACGGCGATCTTAACTTTTATTCTAACATCATTCGGAAGCTTGCCGGCACAATGAATTGCGGCCTCATTGATCTGCGAAAAGATTTTCTTGAATACAATCTTAAAAATAATCCTGAAAATAAAGAGTCTGGTATTCTTACTACCGATCGTGTACATTTAAATGAAAAAGGAAATGAATTTGTTGCCGATAAAATGTTCGATATACTATTTTCAAAGAAATGATAAGTGTTATTCTAATCTCTATATAAAAAAATAAAAATGACAACGAGACGAACATTTCTTAAATCTACATCACTTGTTTCGGCCGCATTTCTAATTAATCCGGATGAATTTAGCTCTAAGAAATCTTTGATAGGGTTACAGTTGTATACCGTGAGAGACGCCATGCAGAAAGACCCGGCAGACACGTTAGCAAAGGTTGCTGCGATTGGTTACAACTCAGTTGAAGGCGCTACTTATACAGGCTCTGAAAAATTTTACGGCCTAAGCGCATCAGATTTTTCGAAGCTTTTAAAATCGAATGGTCTTACAATGCCCAGCGGTCATTACAGGTTGGGAGAAGCAAAAGAGAAAGGTGAAATTCAAAACGGCACCATGTTACATGATTGGGACAAGGCAGTTGATGATGCAGCAGAGGTTGGCCTAAAATATATGGTGTGTGCATACCTCGCTGCTGAAGAACGAGGCGATCTGGATCATTATAAATATGTGGCAGACCAATTAAACATAGCCGGAGAAAGATGTAAAAAGGCAGGTATACAAATGTGTTACCACAATCACGATTTTGAGTTTGTAAAGCAGGATGATAAATACCCCTATGATACCTTACTTGGGGCAGATAAGGACTTAGTAAAAATGGAAATGGATATTTACTGGGTTACAAAAGCTGGTATGGATCCCATTGACTTATTTGATAAGAATCCCGGCAGATTTCCTCTTTTGCATCTAAAAGATATGGATGCAACTCCTGAACACGCATTTACTGAAGTGGGCAATGGTACCATTAACTTCAAAAATATTTTGGCAAATTCTAAAAAGGCAGGACTCAAATATTTTTTTGTTGAACAGGATAAATGTCCCGGATCTCCGTTTGATAGTATTGCTAAAAGTATTTCTTACATAAAAAAGAACCTCGTCTAAAACTTTTCATCATTATTTTTTTCATACATCAATATGACCTACGTAGCAAATCCGAAACGATACGATAAAATGGAATATCGCAGATGCGGAAAGAGCGGACTGAAGTTACCTTCAGTTTCATTGGGCCTATGGCACAACTTTGGGCATATTGATAACTTTGAGAACGGCCGTAACATTTTGCGTCTTGCTTTTGATAATGGTATTACACATTTTGATTTGGCAAATAATTATGGTCCTCCACCCGGCTCAGCTGAAGAAAATTTTGGAAAGATATTTAAAGATGATTTTAAAAGCTATCGCGATGAGCTGATTATTTCAAGCAAGGCCGGATGGGGGATGTGGCCCGGCCCTTATGGCGATTGGGGCTCAAAAAAATATTTAGTTGCCAGCCTCGATCAAAGCTTAAAACGAATGGGTCTTGATTATGTAGATATTTTTTACCACCACCGCCCGGATCCCGAAACGCCTCTGGAAGAAACCATGACGGCCCTTGATCTTATTGTAAGGCAAGGCAAAGCATTGCATGTTGGCATATCCAGTTACCAAAGCGAAGAAGCAGCTAAAGCAATCAAAATTTTAAAACAATTAGGCACTCCATGTTTAATTCATCAGCCCAAATATTCTATGTTCGTAAGATGGGTTGAAGATGCCAACCAGCCAAATGGTATGAGCCTGCTTGATGTTTTAGAAAAAGAAGGTGTTGGTTGTATTCCTTTTTCACCGCTTGCCCAGGGCCTTTTAACAGACAAATATTTAAATGGTATTCCCAAAGATTCAAGAGCAGCGTCGCATAGGGGTAACGGCGCAATTGAAGAAGATGCAATAACAGATGAAAATATTAATAAAGTAAAAAAGCTTAACGAACTTGCAGTAAAGCGGGATCAAACATTAGCACAAATGGCGTTAGCGTGGATACTAAAAGATCCCCGTGTTACTTCTGTTTTAATTGGCGTTAGCAAACCTGAGCAGGTAACAGATTCAATTAAGTGTATTGATAATTATAAGTTTAGTAGTGACGAGCTTAAACAAATAAATGAAATATTAAAATAAACAATTAGAGTGGTTGGGGCGAGGCTAAAACATTTACAACAAATAAACCAAGACTTATTATGAGAAGAAAACAATTATTTAAAAGGAGATGCTATGCATTTATACTCATCTCAGCATTACTAACATTATCTATATCATCATTCTGCAATCCTTCAAAAAAAGATTTTTACCAGCTAAAGATTTTTCATTTAAAAAGTGATTCACAAATACAACGGATAGATGAGTATTTAAAAGATGCTTACCTGCCGGCATTGCACCGTGCTGGCATAAAAAACATCGGTGTTTTTAAACCAATTGCCAACGATACTTCTGTTGTAAAATTTGTGTATGTGCTAATCCCTTTTAGTTCTGTTGATGAGTGGATGAAGATTGCAGGTAAACTTGATAAAGATGATTCTTATAAAACAGCAGCAAAAAGTTTTATTGAAGCAGATGCTGCTAATCCTCCATATTCAAGAATAGAATCTATTTTACTTGAAGCATTTTCCGGACAGCCCAATTTGGTTTTACCAGCTTCAAAAAATCCGGAAAGAGTTTTTGAATTAAGAAGCTATGAAAGTCCCACCGAACATCTCCATGAAAAAAAGGTTGCCATGTTTAATACAGGCGGAGAAATTCCAATTTTCAATCGTCTCGGCTTTAACCCTGTTTTTTATGCCCGTGTTTTATCTGGCAGTCACATGCCCAATTTTATGTACATGCCCATTTTTGAAAGTGTTGAAAAAAAAGATGCACAATGGAAAATCTTCGGCAACGATCCTCAATGGAAAGACATATCCACACGGCCTGAGAACGAAAATAAAGTTTCAGTTTCCCACATCGATAGCGTAGTGATGCATTCTGCGGATTATTCAGACTATTAATATTTTAATTATACCAAAACAATTATTCAATGACTTGCAAAAATTATTTTATCGGAGCAATTGCGCTAATTGTGCAATCGGTTGCTTTTTTATTTTTAATGATCACGTTGGGCAGTACGCATGCTTCAGCACAGGTCAATAGCGCAAATGAAACAAAAATAAATGCCCTTTTAAAGCAGATGACATTAGAGGAAAAAGTAGGGCAAATGGCGCAAGTGGCAATTGATGTTATAGGAAAAACTGATTATGCGCATGATACATACGCTCTCGATCAGAGCAAGGTAGAAGATGTTATTAATAATTATAAAGCCGGTTCAATTTTAAATACGCCGGGCGCTCTTTTATCAGCATCTGATTGGAACCAGGTAATCAACGGTATTAATAATGCAGCGCAAAAAAACAGGTTAAAAATTCCGGTGATTTACGGGCTTGATCATATACATGGTGTAAGCTATGTAGGAGGAGGAACTTTATTTCCCCAACCAATAGCACAGGCTGCCACATGGAACAGGCAACTAATTTTTAATGCCGCAGTAATCACCGCTTATGAATCAAGAGCCGCAAACGTTCCGTGGACATTTTCTCCCACTTTGGATTTAGGCTCAAATCCTGCGTGGGCAAGGCAATGGGAAAATTATGGTGAAGATCCGTATCTCTCAACAGAGTTAGGCATCCAGGCAGTAAAAGGATTTCAGGATCCGTTGGGGAGCAACGAAAAAATAGCCGTATCACTGAAGCACTTTATGGCTTACTCCGATCCCAAATCCGGTAACGATCGAACTGACGCATGGATACCGGAACATTATTTAAGAGAATATCATTTGCCTCCCTATGTTGCTGCTGTAAAAGCAGGTGCAAGAACTGTAATGGTTAATTCCGCTTTAATAAATGGTGTTCCAACACACATTAATAAACACATACTAACTGATATTTTAAAGAACGAATTAGGTTTTACAGGCTTCGTGGTTACCGATTGGCAGGATATTGAAAATATTTATAGAAGAGATAAAATTGCCCGTACCTACAAAGAGGCGGTTATGCTTTGTATAAATGCCGGTATCGATATGGCCATGATACCCTTTGACTATAAAGGTTTTTGTACCGATCTGGTGGAATTGGTAAAAGAAGGCAAAGTGTCTATGGACAGAATTAATGACGCTGTAAAAAGAATTTTACGGGTTAAGTATGAATTAGACTTATTCAAAACTCCTGTTACAAAATTAAGTGACTATCCAAAATTTGGAAGCGCAGAATTTGCAAAAGCTTCTTATAATACCGCCGCGGAATCAATAACTCTTTTAAAAAATGCAAATAATGTATTGCCATTACTACCGACCGCAAAAGTGTTGGTTACAGGTCCCAATGCTAATACAATGAGGTCTCTTAATGGCGGATGGACATACAACTGGCAGGGAGACAAAACTGATAAATACGCCGAAAAGTATAATACTATATTAGAAGCAGTAACCAATAAACTTGGAAAGAATAATGTAACATTTGAACAAGGGGTTGCTTATAATATGAAGGGAAAATATTATGAAGATTCTCTAATTAATGTTGATGCCGCAGTACAGGCCGCTGCGAATGTTGATTATATTTTATTATGTGTTGGTGAAAATAGTTACACAGAAACTCCCGGCAATTTAGTTGACTTAAGTTTGTCAGACAACCAGGTAGCCTTGGCTAATGCACTAATAAAAACAGGTAAGCCTGTTATATTAATCTTAAATGAGGGCAGGCCACGAATTATTAGCAAGATAGAACCTGGCATGGCGGCAATCATAGATGTTTATCTACCTTCTAATTTTGGTGCGGATGCACTCGCAGACATACTTACCGGGGATATAAATCCAAGCGGTAAATTGCCCATTACTTATCCACGCCACACAAATTCGTTGGTAGGCTATATTCATAAATTATCAGAAGGAGAAGGTAATCCACAGGGAGGTGAGTTTACACCTCAATACCCCTTTGGTTTTGGTTTGTCTTATACAACTTTTGCATACAGCGATCTGGCTATTAATAAACAAACTTTTTCCCCAGACGAAACACTTGCCGTAAGTGTTAACGTAAAGAATACAGGCAACAAAGATGGGATGGAAGTAGTTCAGTTATTTATCAGCGATCTGTATGCTTCCCTGGCTGCAGATGCAAGAAGATTAAGAGGTTTTGAAAAAATAAATTTGAAAGCGGGTGAATCAAAAACAGTTGAATTTAAAGTGCCTGTAAAACAACTTGCATTTGTAAACCTTAATAATAAAAAACAATTGGAAGAAGGAGATTTTAAAATAGCGGTAAGCAATTTAAACACGACATTTAAAGTAAATAAGACGGTTATATTTTAATAATTTCCGGATAAGCTGTCGGTACATTTAGACAAAATATTCTGCCATTCTTCATCTTTTTTAAATTTAAATACATATTTGTTGCAAAAGTAATTCTCTATAGAAACTTTCTTCAAAGAGAAAAACATATGCAGGTATTACTCTTAATAAACATAACGCCACAGGTAGAGCGAAAATAAAATTTCAGAATTCTTTGTTTTTGATGTGCAAAAACAATCACAAAAGCATCCTTATTGTAATATTTATTTATCAAGCTGGCTTTGCAGCCTTTCATCTACTTTTCATGCCTACTGCTAAACAACTGCTTATGCGCAATATTTTACTTGCTATCTCTCTCTTTTCAATTAGTATCGCAAATTCACAAATAAAAAAAATTTCTGCCGAAACCGTTGTACAAAATGTAACTATATTTTCCTCTGGAGCCAGAATAGAAAGAACAGCATCTGTTCCCATTTCGCCCGGCCGGTCCGAAATAAGTTTTCCAGGGTTAAGCAATCAATTAAACCAACAAAGTGTGCAGCTACAGGCGGATGCTAATATTACCTTGCTTTCTGTGCAATCAAAAAAAGATTTTTTAAGTGAACGCAAAATAGAGCAGGAGGAGAAAAATTTCATTGAGCACACAAATTCATTAAATGATAAGGTTGATTTCGATACAAAGCTTTTGGATGTTTATAAAAATGAAGAAGCGATGCTTATAAAAAACCAGGCCATTGGGGGACAGTCGGGAGTAAAAACAGCGGAATTAAAAGACGCGTTAGATCTTCACCGGCAACGGCTTTCAGAGGTTTATCAAAAGCAACTCGAGATACAAAAGCGTATTGTCGCCGAACAACAGGAGTTGCAAAAATTTAAATCACAGATGCTGGAAATAAGTAAAAAAAGAGATAGCATTAATTATATTGTAACTGCATTGATAGAAAGTAAGGAAACAAGAAACGTAAAATTTCAATTGCTGTACAATATAAAGGATGCTGGCTGGTATCCCACTTATGACGTAAGAATAAATGACATTACACGGCCCTTGGGTATATTAATGAATGCAAATATTTTTCAACGAAGTGGTGAAACATGGAAAGATATTCCCTTAATGTTAAGCTCAGGCAATCCGGATGATAATGCTACTCCATCACAATTACAGCCGTGGATGTTGGGCTTTTATGATCCATCTGTAACTTTTAGAAACCAGGGTGTACAGCAGGGAACTGCCATGGGACGTATTACAGATGAAGCCGGAAACCCTATAGTTGGCGCAACTGTCGCCATAAAGGGCACTAACAATAGCGTTTTTGCAGATGCAAATGGTTTTTTTAAAATTCAGAATTTCGCCAATAACAGTACTTTGGTAATTAGCTCAGTTGGATATCAGCGAAAAGAAGTAGCTGTTAAACCGGGGTATTTTACGATCACCCTAACACCTTCAGCTTCTATGCTGCAAGAGGTTGTTGTGACGGCTCTTCAGGGACAGGCAGCAGGCGTGGATGTTTCTGAGGATAAAAATTATAAGCGGGAAAAAGAACTATCTATACAAACAATAACCGTTGCCACGCAATACCAACCTACTGCTACGCTTTATAAAATAGATGACAAATACACTTTGGAAACAGATGGAAAAACAACAACGATAGGTATTAAGCAATTTGATATACCAGCGTTGTATGATTATTTCACAACCCCAAAAATTGACCAGTCTGCTTTTCTTACTGCAAAAATTATTAACTGGCTGGATTATGATTTATTATCAGGTGAAGCAAGCTTATATTTTGAAGGGACTTATCTCGGAAAAACATACATTGATCTTGGATCAGCAGATGATACGCTTTCATTATCGCTTGGCAAAGACAATGGAATTAAAGTGTCACGTAAACTTGTAAAAGAGTTCAGCAGCAAACGGTTTATAGGAAATAACCGAACAGAAACAAAACATTATGAGATAAGTCTGAGAAATACAAAACGTACTCCTGTGAATATTATGGTCCATGATCAGTTTCCTGTTTCGGCAACTAAAGAAATCGATATCGATGACGTAAAGGCTCCCGAAGCGCAAACAGATAAAGAGAGCGGAATTGTAACCTGGATAATATTTTTGCAGCCCGGCCAGGAAAAGAAACTTGCCATAAGCTACAGCGTTAAATATCCAAAAGACAGGAAAGTAATTTTGGAATAGTTCCGTTTCGGTTTAAAAACATCAACCTTACCACACCTGGTAAATCTCCCGAGAACCTGTGAGATACAAATCTGTATATCCTTTCATCTTCTCCATCATTTGTTTCATTTCTTCACTTTGTTCCTTCATCTTTTCCCAGCTCTGCTCATAAGCAGTGAGGTTATCAAACTTGCTTACCATTACAACTTTATTGTACTGGCCTGTCATATCAGTCATAATGTTTACAAGTTCCTTGTTGCCTTCCATTACTTCTTTAAACAGCTTTGCCATTTTTGAAGCGTTACCGGGTTTGCAGATAAAAATATCATGAACGATTATCATAGCGGATGTTTTTTTATGTGAGAGATTAAAAGTTAAAAGAGAAGGCTAAGATATTAAGTTATAATGAAGATAAAATAGGCTGCTAAAAAAAATTTAACGGTACCTGGCTAATTGTCGTTAGCTAAATGAGCATAATAAAAGAATTGCCAGCCTGCTTACCCGAGGCTTTAAAGTGATAACTTCGTTAAAACACGCCATCATAAAGGTGAAAGCCATAACAAATATTTTACTTGCTGCGATTGTATTAACCCTCTTATGTTGTAAAAAAACCAAGACCGGTAACAACTCAGCAAATAACGGCGGAACAGATACGATACCTGTTGTAATTGTAACTCCTGTTGATCCGCCGCTTGCCAATACAGTTGGCTTTTTTCTAAATGAGTGGACAGCTAAAACCTTTACAGCACCCCCCTATGTTGATGGTGCTTTATCTTCAGGTGCGGCAACGGTCACTGTAACAATAGATCATGCTGATATCATTACGAAGGTGCCTAATTCAATTTTTGGCCAGAACGCAAACATATGGATGACACAGATGGTAACCGAGTCTTCTTTGCTCCATAATATTACTAATCTTCATCCGAATGTTATCCGCTTTCCTGGTGGCAGCCTTAGTGATGTTTATTTCTGGAATGCTAATCCCAACTCGCCTCCTGCAGATGCTCCGGCTACTTTACCTGATGCTAATGGCACTGAATCACCTGCAGGCTACTGGTACGGGAAGAATTCTGAAAGCTGGACAATGTCTTTAGATAATTATTATAACATGCTGCAGCAAACAGGAAACCAGGGAATGATCACTGTTAATTATGCCTATGCACGTTATAGCACTGCTGCAAATCCAGTAGCAAGTGCCGCACACCTTGCTGCCGATTGGGTAAGATATGATAATGGCAGAACTAAATATTGGGAAATTGGAAACGAAGACAATGGCGTATGGGAAGCCAGCTATAGAATTAATACAACCAACAATCACGATGGACAACCACCGATAATTACAGGCGACATATATGGCCAGCATGCAAAAGTTTTTACCGATTCAATGAAGAAGGCCGCACAGGAAATTGGCAAAACTATTTTTATCGGCGCACAGCTTTTGGAAAAACAGCCTGAATCATGGCAAACCGCTACTGATCAAACCTGGAATACCGGTGTATTAAGCCAGGTTGGAGATGCTCCCGATTTTTATATTATTCACAGCTACTTTACACCATACCAGCAAAACTCTTCAGCGGATGAAATTTTAAACACGGCAGTCAACAATCCTGCTGACATGATGAGCTATATTAAAACCAGCGTTGCAAATGCAGGCGCCACAGTAAAACCAATTGCATTAACAGAATGGAATATTACTTCACAAGGATCAAAGCAACAGGTGTCTTTCATAAATGGAATGCATGCTGCTATCCTTCTTGGTGAAACATTAAAAAATAAATATGGCGAAACAAGCCGATGGGATTTTGCTAATGGTTGGAACAATGGAAATGATCATGGCTTATTTAATATTGGTGATGAGGCCGGCGTAAGCAAATGGAATCCCCGCCCTGCTTTTTATTACATGTATTATTTTCAAAAAACAATTGGCGATCGGTTGCTTAAAACTGCTGTTACAGGCAGCAGTGATATTCTTGCTTACGGTTCTTCATATTCTTCAGGAGAAAACAGTGTGATACTTGTAAACAAAGGAACTTCATTACCAACTGTTCAGGTATCGCTTAAAAATGCCGTAGCGGGTAAGAGGGCCTACTGGTACACTCTTACAGGTGGAACAGATAACGGAGAATTTTCTGGAAAAGTTTTTGTAAATGGGAAAGGCCCAACTGAGCCATCCGGCGGGCCTTTGGACTATACTACATTGAAACCGTATTCGGCTTTTGTACAAAATGGAATAAAACTAATACTGCCTGCAAAATCGGTGATCTATATGGTGATTGACAAATAGCAACTAACTTTCTCCTAATCATTTTGCCTTTAATACATCGGTGTTTGTGTCTCAGGACGAGTCAAAATAAAGATTCAAAAATGGTATTATCATTGATATACTTTTTTTAAATGCCATATCATGACTAAAAAAAGTGCAACGAAAAGTAAAAAAGAAAAAAGATCACCTGCA
>Ga0068860_100002773_pt1 | contig 18214 bp, 21 predicted proteins | sample KBSSwiS32_FD_66597 | JGI IMG/M metagenome (GOLD analysis project Ga0068860, IMG submission 66597) | Switchgrass rhizosphere microbial communities from Kellogg Biological Station, Michigan, USA - KBS Switchgrass S3-2 | ecosystem: Host-associated > Plants > Roots > Rhizosphere > Soil ... | reverse complement strand
TCAATTTTAGTTAAATTTCTCTAAATACATATCACTATAAAAAATAATGTTGAGGATTGAATTAATTTGTGTGGAATTATCCTGTATCAAAATAGTTAAATATGAAAATGCTTAGTGCACTTTTTTTTACATGGTTGTTTTTTACCCCGGCAACTTGGGAAACAAATTTTAGTGAAGCAAAAATTGATGCGTCAAAGAATCATAAATTCATTCTTTTGAATTTCTCTGGTTCTGATTGGTGCGCTCCATGTATCCGGCTAAAAAAAACCATTTTTGAAAGCGAAAGTTTTACAACTTATGCCTCCGAAAATCTGGCTTTGGTAAATGCCGATTTCCCCCGTCAGAATAAGCACAAATTGTCACAGGATCAAAAAAGAATAAATGAAGACCTTGCCGGAAAATACAACCCCGATGGTAAATTTCCGTATACCATTTTAATGACGGCAAATGAAAAGGTATTGAAACAATGGGAGGGATTACCCTCTCTGACTGACAAACAATTTGTTGACGAGATAAAGCAAATTGTTGATGCAAATCGTTGAACCGGCAACATCCTGCACGTTACACAAAAAAGTGTTGCGCCTTATGGGCAACAGGTTTGAGATTTCCGTCCTGGCTGACGATGAGGTTTATGCAAACATCTGTATAGATACTGCCGTCGGAGAAATACAACGCATAGAAAGATTATTAACGACATTTAGCGACGATAGCGATACAAACCGGATCAATTCACTGGCAGGTCTACGCGCAGTAAAGGTGGAAAGAGAAGTTATTGAATTAATAAATCGCAGCCGCAGGATTTCGGATATAACCCAGGGAGCATTTGATATTTCCTACGGCTCCATCGATAAAAAACTATGGAATTTTGATAAAGAAATGAAATCATTACCGGATGCTGTTACGGCAAGAAGGTCGGTAAGGCTTATCAATTACAAAAATGTAATTGTTGATGAAAAAGAAGGTACTGTTTTTTTAAAAGAAAAAGGAATGCGCATTGGTTTTGGCGGGATTGGTAAAGGATATGCAGCAGAAAAAGCCAAAAATATTTTGCAGAAAATGGGTATAGGAAGCGGAATTGTAAATGCAGCAGGAGACCTCACAGCATGGGGCTTCCAGGCGAATCGCCAACCCTGGACCATTGGCATTGCAGATCCGGATGTTAAGCACCATCCTTTCTCTTCTTTAAATATCACCAATATGGCCATTGCTACTTCCGGCAATTATGAAAAATATGTTGAGATAGATGGGAAAAAATATTCTCACACTATAGATCCTAAAACCGGTTTGCCTGTTTCAGGAATTAAAAGTGCAACTATCATTGCACCTAATGCTGAACTGGCTGATGCCCTGGCAACTCCTGTGATGGTAATGGGAATCACCGCCGGACTACATTTAATAAATCAATTGCCCGGCATCAGTTGTATAATTATCAGTGATCATAATAAGGTCTTTACTTCAGATAATATTAAACTTTCCTAATCTCTTATCATGAAAAATTGCCTTGCTATTTTCAAAGTACTTCTTTTTACAGCCAGCGCATTTATACTGCAGTCCTGCACGTCGCCGAAAGCATATCAAAAAATTTATTTAAATGATACCGACATGGAACTGGCGCCGAGAAAAGCTGAAAAATTTGAAAATAGTTTCCAGGTTTACCGGGAAGGTGCTTCCGGAGCTAATGGAGGAAAAACCGGGGGCGGCTGTGGATGTAACTAATCAATCTATTTAAGAAGAGGATGAGAAAATTATCTTTAGCAGTTATAGGAATGTATGTTGGTGTGTTGAGCACTTTTTCACAAACAGCCACAGATTCTGCCGCTTATAAAAATAAAAAATTAAATTTTGATGAAATTAATTTTGTTACGAGTTATTACCACCAGGATGGTGACCATTCGCCCGTTACCGGTGGGGTGGGAACAGAAAAACTTTCAGATTTAGCCACAACATTTGAATTAAAGCTCCATAAGTATGACAAGAAGAACCGCAAACATGATTTTGGCTTCGAACTTGGGGTAGATCATTATACTTCTGCCTCATCAGATCAAATCGATCCCCATACTATTTCTTCTGCGTCTCATGCTGATACAAGGATTTATCCATCTTTTTCTTATTCAATTCACAATGAAAAAAAAGGCAATGCATTAAGCTTCACTGGTTCTTATTCAACTGAATACGACTATCAATCCATTGGAGCAGGTATAGGTTTTACAAAAACTTCAAAAGATAAAAATCAGGAATTTAATATAAAATTACAGGCATATCTTGATAACTTAAAAGTAATACTGCCGGTTGAGCTCCGAACGGGATTCCAGGGAAATGACGAAAATGATTATCCCACCGCCGGGAGAAACTCATACAGCAGTTCATTTACTTTTTCCCAGCTGGTAAACCAAAGATTACAGCTTTCCTTATTGCTGGATATTGTTTATCAAAGCGGGTACTTAAGCACCCCGTTTCATAGAATTTATTTTACTAATGGCACGGAAACAAATGAAAAGCTTCCCTCATCAAGATTTAAAATTCCGATAGGGTTGCGGGCAAATTATTTTCTTGGCGATAAATTTATTATTCGTTCGTATTATCGTTATTACCATGATGACTGGGGGTTAACAGCCCATACAGTTAACCTGGAACTTCCTGTGAAGATTACCTCTTTCATTTCCGTAAGTCCATTCTATCGTTATTATTCTCAGAACGGCGTAAAATATTTTGCACCTTATTTGAGCCACAGCGCTACTGAAGAATTTTATACAACTGATGATGACCTGTCAAAGTTCAACAGTAATTCTGAAGGCGCTGAAATAAGATTGTCGTCGCCGGGTGGGGTTTTTGGAATAAAGCACCTTAATGCCCTGGAACTAAGGTATGCCCATTATAAAAGAACAGACAAACTGCATTCAGACATAGTTACGTTGGCCCTTAAGTTTAAATAAGAGATAATTGATTTCATGTTGGCAAAGGAAAAGGTTACATCGATAAGAAGAACACTCATGAATTTTCAAAAAACTTATTCAGAGTCTTATTTTTAGAAATTATATTAAAAGAATTTCTCACTGTAAAGTAGTATAATAACCCGTCAATTGCTAATCCAGACAACCGAGTTACCGGTGCCATATTCATTCTGTTCCCATAGCTTGTTGTAAGGATCTTTTATCCATTTCCCATCAACAATAAATTTGTATAAATGTTTACCGGGATTCAAATGAATATTAAATGTCCATTCGCCACTTTCATGTTTCATCGGTAAAGCATATGGGCTCCAGTTATCAAAATCACCCGCAAGAATAATCGTTTTGGCATTGTCAAATCCCTTTACCCGGAAAATAAAATTTGGATCTACAACAAGAAATGAATTTCCATTCTTATCAAGGCTATTTGTGAAAAGCGGATTTAATGGATCGGTAATCTGTTTGCCATCAACAATAAACCTGTATTCATAATTCCCGGGGCCTAATGTGTAAGGTAATTCCCACCTATTGCCAGTTCTGTTCATGAATAATTCATCCTTTCGCCACCTGTTAAAAGACCCCATTAACACAACTTGTTTTGCGGTTGTATAACCAATTAACTTAAATAAATACGGGTTTCCGACCCTGACAACAGAATTGAAACCATTTTGCCCATCCGGCAGGCGCTCATCGTTTTTCGGATCAGCTATCCATTTACCGCCTGTGATAAATTTATAAGTATGGGTTCCCTTTGCAAGGTAAAGCGGTAGTTTCCATCCGGTAGCGCTTTTAATCATTTTTAATTCTGTAGGCCGCCAGTTATTAAAACTGCCGGCAACATAAGTTCCTGATTCATCCGAGTATCCATCGAGGTTGAACACGTAATTGGTTTTATAAAATACGGAATTGATATTTCCCATACCATCATTTTCATTTAACATATTATCATGGTCAATGCTCCAGTTTCCATCTATAATAAATTTGTACCAATACTTTCCCGGTGTCAGTTTTACGTGTGTTATCCAACCGCTATCTGTTTTGGCCATAAACAAAGAATTTTCTGACCAGTTATTGAAACTGCCGGCAAGAATTACATGATTTGCCTCTGCATGGTTTTTTAGGTAAAATGTAACAGCAGACCCATTTACGGCAAAAGAAGATTTATTTTTAAAACGGTTGTAGCCATAGAACAACCCTTCCTTTTCCGCAGGAAATCGTTCGGCGATTGTAGGATGCTTTTCTGCAAATATAATTTTCCCTTCAGGGCTGTTTATATTGCTAACCCCGAATAAAGGCTTGCTTATTACAAACAAATCGGTGTTATTGATCTCTAATTTCCACCCAAGTTTTTTAAAAAGCGCCGGTGAGTTTTCCCGTATAGCTTCCTTAAGAGGAAGATCATTCAGGTCATAGTGAGAGATAAAACTATCCAGAGACAGGGTATTTATGTGCTTACTTAATTCAATATACATTTTACCATTCCTGATAGTGTACTTTTTTATTGGCGGTTGTGCTACCGCAATTGATGTGACAGTGCCAAGGAGTATAAAAGTGGCCAGGCAGAAGCCTAACAGTTTTTTTATTCTATACATGGGATGTATTACTTCCATATATACATTTTATTAGTTGCAAAGTTAAATCCTATTTTATGCAGGGAAAGAAAATCAAAGCCCAGCATTCCATCGAGGCACGTATCGTAGGAGTAACACATTTTTTCCAGGTTTGTGATCAGAACGGGAAATGAGCTGAAACTTTGATTTCCTATTTTCATATCTTTCATATCCCCATACAAGGCTTCCACTTTCCTGGCCCCGCTCCCATTCAATAAAACACGCCGGCTTATAACAAAGTGACTGAATATCTTATTGGATAACCGGCTGTCCAATACATTTGACTCAGCACCTGTGTCAATGATAAATCGTAGTTTTTTACCGGCCAAATACATATACGTTAATATCTTGCCTTCAAACATTTCTATTGGGACGGTAGTATATGTAGAAGTATCTTTCAGCATTTCACTTTTGTAAACAGCTCTTTCTTTTTTTGAAATAAGATGAAGATAAATCACACTCTTTTCGTAGTCAATGATCATTTCAAATTGTTTAAATAGCTGCATACCCAATAACCCCAAAATCTTTATCCCTTTACTATTTTCTATGTGTCCAAGGTTTACGAGATCCGCTTCAACTTTATAATATTTAACCGGCCCCATTAAAAATTTCTCAACATTTGTAACTGCAGTTGTAGTAGCCCCTGTAATACCGCCCGTTTCCGCATCTTTATTGGTCAAAACATAATTTCTAAAATAAGTTAGGTTTAACACAAGATTCGGGGCGCCGGTATCAAGGATGAAATTTCCTACGGTAGTATCTGCTGTGGCTTTAATCAAAATTAAATTTCCAGCCCTGCTAAAGGGAATGACACAGTCCGCTGAATCACTGGTTACGATAGGTTCATAATATAAATTTATGGATGGAATTTTTACCAAATGCATTGCATTACTCTCACTCCGGATAATGGAGAAAGTGAGTAACAATAAAATCAGCGCATATTTATTCATTGGAAATTAACGGGAAACTATATAGTTTTCTTTTTATTTAATTTATATAATTCCCGGGGTAAAACTCCGTTGTAATTACAAAATAAATTCCGCTATATGATGGGTGGAATTATGAACAGATAAGTGGATAAATAATAACCGATTCATTGGATTCGATGATAAAACTAACTCGTCCCCTTCAGATTCACCTTATCTTTGAACAATCACAGAAAAAAATATTATGGAAAAAATAAAAGAAATAATTCAATCTTCAATTGACGTAAAAACCCAAATCCTGGCTGATGCAAAAATCCTGCAAACCGTGAGGGATTGTGTAAATGTTATTGTAAACGCCTTTGAAAAAGGAAATAAAGTCTTATTCTGCGGTAACGGTGGCAGCGCTTCAGATGCTCAACATCTTGCTGCAGAATTCAGTGGTAGATTTTACACAGACAGGGATGCGCTTCCTGCGGAAGCACTCCATTGCAATACATCTTACCTGACCGCAGTGGCAAATGATTATAGCTATGATGTAATTTATTCAAGATTAATTAAAGGCATTGGCAATTCCGGGGATATTCTGGTAGGATTAAGCACCTCAGGCAATAGCAAAAATATTTTGAATGCATTTGAAGCAGCTAAAGAAAAAAACATGGCGACGATTGCTTTCACTGGTTCCACGGGAGGCAAATTAAAAAAGCATGCAGATCATTTAATAAATATACCGTCTGACGATACACCGAGAATACAGGAAAGTCACATAACCCTTGGTCACATCATTTGCCAGCTTGTTGAAGAAATTTATTTTGCCGAAACCAATGATTAAGGAGGCCATTATCTTAGCGGGGGGATTGGGAACAAGATTGCGTTCTGTTGTACCGGATCTTCCGAAATGCATGGCACCTGTCGCCGGGAAACCTTTTCTACACTACGTTATTGCCCACCTTAAAAGAGAGGGGGTACAAAACTTTATTTTTTCCATTGGCTATAAAAGTGAAAGCATAATCAACTTTGTAAATAAAGAATTCCTGCCAGCCGGTAAAGCTGCTTTAAATGATGTTCAGTTTTCGGCTGAAAAAGAACCCTTAGGCACGGGTGGTGCTGTTAAACTGGCGTGTGAAAAAGTATCCAATCATAATGTCCTGGTCTGTAACGGTGATACACTTTTTGAAATTAATCAAGGCAAGCTCAGTAATTTTCATTTGCATCATAACGCAGATTGTACATTGTGCTTAAAGCCAATGAACAATTTTGAAAGATATGGCGTAGTGGAGATGAATAATGATGCTTCGATAAAATCTTTTAAAGAAAAACAATTTTATGAATCCGGTTTTATTAACGGGGGAGTATATGCGCTGGATGTAAAAAATTTCAGAAAAGAAAATCTTCCCGAAAAATTTTCTTTTGAAAAAGATTACCTGGAAAAATATGCAGGAAAAAGAAATTTCTACGCTGTCATACAGGATGAATATTTTATTGATATTGGCATCCCGGAAGATTATGAAAGGGCGCAAAAAGAATTAGGCCCTACATCAGGGGAAAGGGATTTGAAGCCTTAGGTATTTTGGATTTCGTAAAGTATTTCTTTCTTAAACTTTTTAGATTAAAGCATGCTGAACCTTTGAGCCAATTAACTAATAAATAAATAACCAATAGTCACCAGATCTTCAAAACTCCCTTTTAAATTGTTCAATCTAAAAAATATCGATAAATCCTGGTCGTTGTTTCTTGACCGTGATGGCGTAATTAACGATGAAAAACATCTCGATTACATTCATACATGGGAAGAGTTCAAATTTTACGATGGCGTGAAAGAAGCCCTTACAATTTTCTCCGGTAAATTTGGAAAAATATTTATTGTCACTAATCAACGGGGTGTTGCCAAGGGCATTACCAAACTGGAAGACCTGGAACTAATTCACAAAAATATGGTGGAAGAATTTGAAGAGGCCGGGGGAAGAATTGATAAAGTTTACTATTCTGTTGATTTTGATGACGAAAGCCCCAACAGGAAACCTAATCCCGGCATGGGTTTACAGGCAAAGAATGATTTTCCTGAAGTGGATTTTTCAAAAAGTATCATGATAGGAAATACTTTAAGCGATATGAAATTTGGAAGAAATTTGGGCGTAGCTGTAAATATTTTTTTGCCAACAACCCGTAAAGATGTCGATTTAAATAATGCTGATATTGACCTCGTTTTTAACGATCTGATATCTGTTGCCAGGTCATTATAGCTTAGTTAAAGTTTGGCGGTTAACAAATAAATTCGGGCAAATTCTGTTTTCTTTGCTCAAATTTTTTGATGAACAGATTGAAGCTTTTTATTATTCCCCTTTTATTAACAGGCAATTTTTCCTTTGCCCAGGTCTCCTCCTCTGAAAGAAAAGCATTGCGTAAAAAAGAAGACTCACTCAAAACATTGTCAGTCGCTATAATCCAGGGAAGAACATCTGAAGACAGGTTCAACGCCGATAGCCAGTTTACGAAAATGTTGGTAAGGGCTCTCAAAATAAAAAATTCCTTCTATTATGCTTTTGATTCACTGGTTACAATTTCAAAGCTCATACCAGGTGACAGTTCATTTAAAATTTTTACGTGGCAAATGGTTGTGAATGACAGGGTGACCAGGCAGCATGGCGCCATACAAATGAAAACCAGTGATGGATCTCTAAGGCTTTTTCCGCTCATTGATAAATCGGCAGTTACAGTTGATTTGGAAGACACTGTTGGAGATAATAAAGGCTGGATAGGCGCAGTATATTATAGGCTGATTGAAAAACATGCATTCGGAAAAAATTATTATACCCTGCTTGGCTATGACGAAAACAATATCAACAGTAATAAAAAAATTATTGAAATACTTACTTTTAATAATGGTGAACCCGTGTTTGGAGGATCATACTTCAGTTTCCAGGATAGCAGGGTCATAAAAAAATACCAGGCAAGGTTTATTATGGAGTACAAAAAGAGTGCAAGCCCCAGGTTGACCTATGATCCTGATCAGGACATGATTATTTATGAACATTTGATTTCAGAGTCAGGTGAGCCGCAAAAAAAATATACATACATCCCTGATGGTGATTATGAAGGGCTGGTATGGAAAGACGGGAAATGGATCCATATACAAAAAGTATTCACTCAAAAAACCGCGGAGGGCCAGGAACCTGTGCCACAACCATTACGAGACGCACAGGGTAATATTAACGAATCTAAATTGAGGGGTAGGATGCCCGATAATACTGATGCCGGGGAGGCGACTGACAGTATACCAAAAGTCAATCCTGAAAAGAAGTAAGTAGAATATCAGGCTTCAATTAAAAATGTTCCCAGGTCAACAATCTCTCCTTCTTTAATTCTGAATTCTTCTATGTCAGAAAGGTCGAGGTTTTTCATTACCCTGCTTTTAAAAATCTCTCTTTCATTCCGGTAAACCACAAAATAAAAATCAGGCTTTTCATCAAGATTGGCAAAGCCTGCAAAATGCTTCCTGGTGAGCTGGAATTTTGCAAGGCCGTTTTCATTTAGTGAGCTCTCCCCAAGAAAATCATCATTAAAAATATCTTTATCGTACAACCGAACGATGTATTCATCTCCTGTAACGGGTTCATCGGTTCCTTTGGCAAGAAGTACAACTCTTACTTCGATATTCATTTCTTTATTAAGGGATAATCCGGACATCAATATAAGTTTTAGTTAACACAAATTATTTTATTCATCCAGTTTAAGAACCGCTAAAAAAGCTTCCTGCGGAACTTCTACATTGCCTATTTGTTTCATTCTTTTTTTACCTTCTTTTTGTTTCTCCAGTAATTTTCTTTTCCTGCTAATGTCTCCGCCGTAACATTTTGCGGTTACATCTTTGCGCATAGCGCTTATATTTTCCCGTGCTACTACTTTGGCCCCGATAGCGGCCTGGATAGCAATCAGGAATTGCTGGCGCGGCACCAGGTCTTTTAACTTCTCGCAAAGCTTACGCCCGAAATCCTGTGACCGCATACGGTGGATCAACGAACTCAGCGCGTCCACTTTTTCCCCATTTAATAAAATATCCATTTTTACAATGTCACTTTCACGATACCCTATAGGATGGTAATCAAATGAAGCATATCCCCTTGTAACACTTTTAAGCCTGTCATAAAAATCAAAAACAATTTCTGTTAGCGGCATTTCAAAAGTAAGCTCTACACGGGTAGGCGTCAAATAGCCCTGGTTGATAAGTAACCCGCGTTTCCCAATACATAACGTCATAATGTTACCGATGTATTCAGGTTTCGTAATGATCTGTGCTTTTATAAAAGGCTCTTCAATTTTTTCAATCCTGACGGGATCGGGCATTTGAGTGGGATTGTTCACCGTTATTTTCTCTCCTTTAGTAGTATATGCAATAAAACTTACGTTAGGAACTGTTGTAATAACCGTTTGATTAAATTCTCTTTCAAGCCTTTCCTGGATGATTTCCATATGGAGCATTCCAAGAAATCCACATCGAAAGCCAAAACCCAATGCCTGGGATGTTTCCAGCTCAAAAGTCAGAGAGGCATCATTAAGCTGCAACTTTTCCATACAATCACGCAGCTCCTCAAATTCATCTGTATTAATAGGAAAAATTCCTGCAAACACCATCGGTTTTACCTCTTCAAAACCTTTAATGGATTCCTTGCAGGGATTATTGGTTGTGGTAATGGTATCTCCCACTTTCACTTCTTTTGCATTCTTAATTCCTGTGATCACATAACCCACATCTCCTGCTTTTACTTCGGGCCGGGGCGACAATCCGATTTTTAAAATACCTACTTCATCTGCTCCATATTCTTTGCCGGTATTTGAAAATTTTATTTTATCGCCTTTTTTTAATACCCCGTTAAAAATGCGGTAGTAAACCAAAATCCCCCTGAAACTATTGAAAACACTGTCAAAAATCAGTGCCTGCAGCGGTGCATGGCGGTCACCCTTCGGTGCAGGAATGCGTTTTATTATTGCAGCCAGTATTTCTTCGATACCAATGCCCGTTTTAGCGCTCGCGTGCAAAATATCCTCATGTTTACAACCAGTCAGTTCAATTATCTGGTCTTCAACTTCGGGAATCATAGCCCCGTCCATGTCAATTTTGTTTATGACAGGAATAATCTCCAGGTTGTTGTCAATAGCGAGATATAAATTCGAAATGGTTTGTGCCTGTATGCCCTGCGTGGCATCTACCAGTAACAATACTCCTTCACATGCAGCAAGGGCCCGGCTTACCTCGTAGCTGAAGTCCACATGACCGGGGGTATCAATAAGGTTTAACACGTAATCGACACCGTTAGTATTGTAATTTATTTGAATTGCATGGCTTTTAATCGTAATTCCCTTCTCCCTCTCAAGTTCCATATCATCTAACACCTGGGCCTGCATTTCACGATCGGTGATAGTATGGGTAAACTCAAGCAACCGGTCAGCCAGTGTGCTTTTTCCATGATCAATGTGCGCAATGATGCAAAAATTCCTTATGTTCTTCATAATCGGCGGCGAAGATAAGAAAAAGCATCAAGCCTTCGTTTATTGCTTAGTTTTGATTTGGTGTTAGTCACATTCAAAAAAATCTCACGGCAAAACTTTAGAATACGTTACATTTTATTTTGGAAAATTAAAGTGTAAATAAATGAAAGAATTCTTAATCAAAATACTTGAGGATCCTGTATCCGGAAAATTACTTCTATATAATGAAGCACGGAATATTTTACATACTGATGATGATGAAGGTATTTATGAAATCTCAGAGGAGGTTCCGGTGATTTTGCCTAAAGAATCAGCATTTGTTACACCAGCTTTACATCAAAACTTTAAAACGGGTTTTAATTATATTGAGCATTACCAAAAGGATGCCGGGTTTTATGATTATTTTGTTAATGAAGAAAGTAAAGCCACGAGAAATGAAATACGACGCTTGCATGAAGCCATTGTCAAAGCAGTGCCGCAAGATGCCCGGTTAATTTTAGATGTTGGCTGTGGCAATGGATGGCTCGCAAATTATTTTCTGAGGAAAAACAGGATGGTAATTTCCATGGATATTTCAACGGTAAACCCAATAAGAACATTAAAAGAAAATCCACATGTTAATCATGCCGCACTTGTTGCAGATGTTTTTCATCTCCCCATAAAAAATAATTCAATTGATTGTATCGTTGCTGTCGAAATAATGGAACATGTACATGAGCCAGCCTTATTTATAGAGAAGCTTATTGAAAAATTAAAAACCGGCGGCAAGTTAATTATCACAACGCCGTATAATGAAAAACTTGAATATTACTTATGTGTTCATTGTAATTTGCCAACACCAAAAAATGCACATTTACATTCTTTTAATAAGCAAAATATTAAGGAAATTATTTCCAATAAAACTGTTGAATGGCGGGCAAAATCTTTTGCAAATAAATATCTAATAAAGAGCCGTATTAACATGATACTGAGCTTTTTACCTTTTACTGCCTGGAAATCAATAGACAGGTTGGCGAATGCAATCATGCCTTCATCAACAAGGTTTATTATTGAAATTATTAAAAAGTAATTTCATGCAAATGAATACCCGTGCAGGTTATAAAACGCTTTTAATTCAAAAGACTTTTTGGCTCTTCACCGGAAGAGCAATGCCTGTTATCGTTTTGTTTTTAATTACGATACTATATTCCCGCCGGCTCAGTTATCATGATTACGGAACATTTCAAAGTGTATGGATGTATGCCAACATCATAAATGTGATTATCAGTTTCGGGTTTTCGTCGGTAATACTCTCCACTAATCTTCCTTTCCTTTTTTCATTCATAAAAAATAACAGGAGGCTTCTCACAGGCTTTTACATTTCTTTATGGATAGCCGGCCTAACTGTCTTTTTCTTTTTTTCAAAAAATTTTAATACCTCCCAAAAGTTTTTACTGATTGCATTTATTATCATTCAAAATATTATTACCGTTGCAGAAACACTGCTGATTAAGCGACGCGGTGAAAAGCTCTCTTTCATAATTAATTCTTTTTATTCCCTCCTTTTCTTCGGATGGCATTTATATATCCTGCTCTCTCATTATTCCCTTGGTAATCTTATCACGGGAGTTACTATCATTTCAATTGCAAAGCTTATAGCCATTTTAATGGTACCTGTGAAAAATGAAAACTACGAAGAAGTTACTGATGAACGACATTTTCTCGTGCATTGGGGTTATTTGGGAATTAATGAAGTTTTGGGAGTAATATCAAAATGGATAGATAAAGTTTTTTTATTGTACCTGCTAACTACATCCGACTTCGCTGTGTTCTTTAACGGTGCTTTCGAAATCCCTTTGTTTGGACTGCTGATTAGTGTCGCAGGAAGTTTAATGCTCATAGAATTTTCGGGCAACATCTCCGCAACTCATAAAATCCAGCAGCTTTTCAGGGAAAGTTTTAATATGCTTTCAACCATAGTTTTTCCCCTGTTTTTTTTCCTTTTCTTTTTTCGTGAAGAAATTTTCTCAGTCATCTTTAAAGATAAATACAATGCATCCATCCCCATTTTTGCAATAAGCATTTTTATATTACCTCTTAGAATAAATAATTACAGTGTTATTCTTCAATGTTTTTCAAATGGTAAAAAAATTATGATGGGTTCTCTTATTGATATTATAATCGCCCTCATTTTAATGCTTTCATTATATCCCTTTATGGGCAGCAAGGGCATCGCACTCGCTATTGTAATTTCAACTTATTGCCAGGTATTTTATTATTTATGGCATTCAGCGGCAATACTTAAAATTCCGGTTTCCCGGCTTTTACCTCTTCAAAACCTGGCTGTCAAATTCGGAATCATGTTAATTCTATATCTCGTCATATTTTTGCTGCTCCGGAATACGCCAATACATATAAAATTACTGGCTTCGGCGCTATTTACAACCCTGGTAACATGTATTGGAATGTGGACATTTTTTAAAACTTTTTTGAAAAATAATTATGGCTATACTACGTAAAATAAACTCCAAGGTGAAACCCGAGATCAATACGGGCTTTGGTGTCAATTCCTCCGATTATGGGGGCAGGTTTGTCAATAAAGATGGCAGGGCGAATATAGAAAAAAAAGGTATTGGTTTTTTTGAAAAAATAAGCTGGTACCATACCATGCTCCTGATGCCAAGATGGAAATTCTTTTCCGTTATTATTCTTTTTTATATCGTAACGAATTTATTCTTCGGAACGCTTTATTTCATTAATGGAGTTAACAATCTCGGCGGAATGACTTCCACTACCCCACTCTCTAATTTCGCAGAAGCATTTTTTTTTAGCTGCCAGACATTTACAACGGTGGGCTACGGCCGCATAAACCCTGTGAGTTTTTCAGCTAGTGCCATTGCAGCACTGGAAGCTTTGTTAGGTTTATTAAGCCTTGCACTGGCAACGGGTCTTTTATATGGAAGATTTTCTAAACCTGTTGCCCATCTTCGTTTCAGCGAGCATGCGCTGATTGCGCCTTACAAAGATATTAACGCCGTAATGGTAAGGGTGGCTCCATATAAAAATACCAATCTTATTGACGCAGAAGCTAAATTAACTTTGGGATTATCAGTGGCAGAAGATGGAAAAAATATCAACAGGTTTTACCAGCTCGATTTGGAATATCATAAAGTTAATTCGCTCACATTAAGCTGGACCATCGTTCATCCGATTACAGAAAAAAGCCCTTTATATAATTTCACGAAAGAAGATTTTGAAAATATGAAAGGGGAATTTATAGTTTTTGTAAAAGCCTTCGATGATTTATTTTCAAATATTGTTGTGGGAGTATCATCCTACACTTTCAGCGAGGTAAAGCATGGTGCAAAGTTTGTACCCATGTATGAAAGAGCACAGAGTGGCGACAAAACAATAATATATATTGATAAGTTAAGCGAGCATGTACCTGCAACCGTCAACAACGTCGTTATTCCGGAAGAGGTTCAGCCTTTGGCATAAGTTAAAAGGCTGTACCAAAAACCAGATACAGCCTTTTTGAATACGGAGATAAAAATTATTTAACTTTTGCTTTGTTGGCTTTATAGCGCATGTCAGGAGTACTATCTTTTTTCAAGGGGCCAATGTGGGCTGTTTTTGCAGTCTGATTTGCTTTAAACCGCATATCAGGTGTACCGTCTTTTTTCATCCCTGTTTTTTTTACAAGGGCGGAATCCTTTGCCTTAGCTGTTGAGGTGGCAGGCTTTTTTGCCGTAGCTTTTTGCTGAGCCCCGGCATTTGTGAAACCTAAGGTCCCCGCAAGAAAAAGTAAAGCAATGATAATTTTTTTCATACTTAATTTTTTTAAAAATTTAACATCCAAATTAAGTGGCGAAAAGAATAATCAATACACAGAATTGTAAATTAAAGCCTTAGTCAAAAAATTTACATTTCCATGATGAAGAGTTATTTAAGTGCTTTAATGATCGCTGCAAATTCCGACGCAACCAAAGAGGCGCCGCCAACGAGACCGCCATCGACATCAGGTTTTTCAAAAATTTCTTTCGCATTATTAGCTTTCACGCTTCCTCCATATAATATTGAAATACTCTCTGATAGCGATTTTCCATATTTATCCGCAAATACGTTCCGGATGTGTGCCTGCATTTCCTGCGCCTGCTGGGCGGTTGCGGTCTTTCCTGTTCCAATTGCCCATATCGGTTCATATGCTATAGCAAAATTTGCCAGTTTTTCGCTTTCTAAATGGAACAGCCCTTCTATAATTTGTTTGGTTACATATTGGTTCTGGCTTTCATTTTCTCTTATGTGCAGGGGTTCACCACAACAAAATATTGGCTTTAATTTATTCATCAGGCAAACGTCCACCTTTTGAGCAAGTAATTGATTATCCTCGTTAAAAATTTCACGCCTTTCACTGTGACCAATGATTACATAATCAACTTTTATTGATGCAAGCATAACCGCACTTACTTCTCCCGTGAAAGCTCCTGAAGATTGTGAATAGCAGTTTTGAGCGGCTACTGTATACCGGGACTGATTCTTCAATTTTTCTTTTGCCAATATAAGATAAGGAAACGGCGCAGCAATTACCACCTCACGGTCAGGGCTAAGCGAAATATTTTCTTTTATCAGGCTATCAAGCAAATCATTTGCCTGTTCAAGCGTACAGTTCATTTTCCAGTTTGCCGCAGCAATTTGTTTTCTCATTATTTTTGTTTTAGTTCATAAATATCCCTAAGAGATTTGATTTCCTCTTCTGTGATCGCGTGACCTTTTAATTTTTTCCAGTTATTAATATCTGATATGGCTTTATCAAAAATATACGCTTCATTTCCCCAATTAAAATCTTCAATAAATCTTGATGAAAAAACATCGCCAAAAATATTACAGCTTACTCCCGCAATAGTTCCGGTATTGAAAGATGTATTAATGGCACACCGGCTATAATCTCCCATGAGCAGGCCACATTTATTCCCCGCATTTACATAATCGTTTTTCTCTTTACTCCACACTTTTACAATTCCTGCCGTGTTTTTCATATTGGAATTGCTGGTACCGGCACCAAGATTGCACCACATCCCTATAACGGAATCGCCTAAGTAACCATCATGCCATTTATTACTGTAACCCGTTAATATCGAATTTTTAATTTCACCTGCGGCCAGGCAATATGGGCCAACTGTGGTTGCACCAAAAATTTTCGTACCCATCTTTAGCCGGCTTCCTTCACACAATGCAAGGGGCCCGCGAATAAGGCAACCTTCCTGTATCTCGGCATTTTTTCCTATGTATATCGGCCCATCAGTAGCATTTAAAATTGAATAAGTAATTGTGGCACCTGCTTCGACAAAGATATTTTCAGGGCAAATAACTTTATTGGTTGCCGGAATTTCCCGGGAAATTCTGCCTGAGGTGAGCATTTCAAAATCCTGCCTGATTGCCCAGTCGTTGTATTCAAAAATTTGCCAGGGATGTTCCAGTATCTTGCAATCATCCATTGATGGAAGCAATGTGGGCCCGGCCCTGAGTTGTTTCAGGAACTTTGCAGAAGGAATAATGTTTGCGGGAATTTTTTCTAAAGAGTCCATATTCCCAGGGTGGCTTTCGGAACCCAGCAATATCTTCCCCTGAAAACCAAACTGCCATTTTTCAAGAATTGAAAGTATGCCGGTCCTTATATGTACCATTGATCTTACTGCAGCAAACGGATAAAGGCTATTATTGAAAGGAAGGTCGTCCAGTAAAATATTCATTCGCTAATCTAATTATAAAAAAACAGAGCTGAAAATAAAAAAAATCCCCCAATGAAGGGGGACAAAAAATCAAATAAACCAGATTCCTACTTATCTCTTTTCTCGTAACGCTTATTGAATTTATCGATGCGGCCGGCGGTATCTACCAATACATTTTTACCGGTATAAAACGGATGGGATGTATTTGATATCTCCAGCTTAACCACCGGGTATTCCTTGCCATCTTCCCATTTCACCATTTCCTTGGAAGAAGCAGTAGACCTGCTTAAAAACATATGCCCGTTACTCATATCCTTAAAAACGACAAATTTGTAATTTTTCGGATGAATATCTTTTTTCATATTATTTATTTAATTCATGCCTGGTTGAAAAGGCATTTTTGAGTTTGCAAATCTAAATCATTTCTGCATACCGGCAAAACAGCCAGAACATTAATTTTTCATATTGACATACTGGAATGCCAGGCCAAGGTCCCAGCCTTTGGAAGCCTGTATAACCTGTTGTAAATCATCTATTTTTTTGGCGGAAATCCTAATAATATCGTCCATTATTGCGGCCTGTACCTTGAGTCCGGAATCTTTTATGAGCTTTACAATTTTTTTGGCATCTTCCTGTTTGATGCCATTTCTCACCGGGATTTCCTTCTTAACGATCTTACCGCTTTGATAAGGTTCCTTGCTAAGGTCATAAATTTCGGCCGCCAGTCCCTGCTTCATGCTTTTGCTTATGAGGACATCAATTATCTGGGTGATTTTCATATCACTTTCCCCTTCAAGATTCAGCTTGAATTCCTTTTTATTAAGGTCTATTACCACATGGTTTCCCTTAAAATCGAAGCGGTTTTTAATCTCTTTCTCCACGGTATTTACTGCATTGTCGAGCGTTTGCAGGTCTACTTTGCTTACTAGGTCAAATGAAGGCATTGAAAAACTTTTTATTTGAGAGGCAAAGATAAAAAATGGCGGGAAAGAAAAAGACTCTTTTTAAAAACCTTCAAAGGTTACAATGTATTCAGTATAACTTTGGATAGATTCATAGAACTTGCTAACTAAAAAACCAACAGAAATAATAAATTAATTAAAATAGCAATGCGCGCAGTATTGCGACACAGCATGCCTGCCTTAAAACAATATAAATGAAACCAGGTAAAACGAAAACTATCCCTCAAAATAAAAAAATTAAATTCTTTTCCTCTTTTGAAGAAATGAACGAGGCGGATGCGCAGGAAATGGCTGCCATTCCTGCAATAACACATCTACAGAATGCTACGATGATTGCAAAAAAAGTTTTTTCTGAAGATCTTAAAAAACCTGTGGATAGGATCATAAAGTTTAAATGACCATGGATATTTTTATTGAAGAACCCAAAAACTATTGATTGCATTACTGAAACATAAGGTGAGCTTTATGCTTATTGGCGGCCATGCTGTTATCTTTCGCCCGGTAATTATGAGGTGCCTGTTATTCATTATCATCACCTTATCCTGACGAAAATTGCGACAGGGCGTGCAAAAGATA
>Ga0068860_100002771_pt1 | contig 18217 bp, 8 predicted proteins | sample KBSSwiS32_FD_66597 | JGI IMG/M metagenome (GOLD analysis project Ga0068860, IMG submission 66597) | Switchgrass rhizosphere microbial communities from Kellogg Biological Station, Michigan, USA - KBS Switchgrass S3-2 | ecosystem: Host-associated > Plants > Roots > Rhizosphere > Soil ... | reverse complement strand
CGGCATACCCAATACCTCGACAATAAATGGTTGCTTAATTTGCTGGATCGGCTGGAGAACTGGGCAATGAATCACCGGGGATTGATTTATGCCGGTACCGGTTTAATCCTGGTATTTGCTGTTGCAGGATTATTTCATTTAAAGTCGGAAGGATTTATTGTGGATGATTTGCCGAAGACCGATAAAATTTATACCGATCTTAAATTTTTTGAAAAAAATTTTAAGGGCGTCATGCCCCTGGAGATTGTGATAGATACGCGCCAGAAAAACGGGTTGAGGAAAAATCCACTGCAGTTGTTTACACAAATAGATTCATTATCACAATACATAGCTTCATTACCTGAAACAGGCAAGCCCCTGTCGGTAGTAGAGGGAATCAAATTCGCCAAACAGGCTTATTACGATGGCGACAGCAGTAATTACGCATTGCCGAATTCCTTCGACATTAGTTTTTTATCGTCCTACCTCAATACCAAGGCAGATACAGGCGCCCGCGGCGGCAATAATATTACAAGGCTGCTCAGTTCTTTTATTGATAGTAATAAGCAAAGAGCCCGAATCAGTGTTAACATGGCCGATATTGGCAGTATCCGGCTGCCTGTTTTATTACAACAGATACAGGAAAAGGCCAATCATTATTTTGATTCAACAAAATATGGAGTAGAGTTAACCGGCTCCAGTGTTACTTTCCTGGAAGGCAGCAGTTTTATCATTAAGGGTTTAAAAGACAGTGTGATTTGGGCGTTTTCGCTGATCGCGCTTTGCATGCTGTATTTGTTCCGTTCATTTAAAATTTTATTGTGTTCGCTTATTCCCAACGTAATTCCCCTGGTCATCACAGCGGGCGTAATGGGCTGGGTGGGAGTGCCGTTAAAACCTTCTACTGTACTTGTTTTCAGTATTGCATTGGGCATAGCCATAGATATCACCATCCGGTTTTTGGTCAATTATAAACAGTTGCAGAAAGAAGGTGGAAAAGATCCGCATCAGCTGGTGGCAGAAACCATCCATTCAACCGGCATCAGTATCATATATACTTCCCTTGTTTTAACGGCCGGCTTTATCATATTTTGTTTCAGCGGTTTCGGAGGTACCCAGGCGCTGGGCTGGCTTACCTCGCTTACCCTGGTAGTGGCTACTTTCACCAATCTTATCTTATTGCCTGCATTGTTACTGACTGGTATCAGAAAAAAATAAAATATGAGCCTGAGGCATGGCATCTTGCGAATGGCTCGCCGCTTTCCAGAAAGAAGCCAAGCCAATGGACGAAAAAAACCAGTTTTTTGCCCGGTATTGATTAACATTTTAATAACTTCAGCAGCCTTTTAATTATTTTAGCTGTCTGACCTTAATTGGCAGCTTCTTAATAAAGAATACAAACTAAACCAAAACAAAAAACATGAGAAAACTTTCGCTCCTTATCGGGGTATTGTTCCTTTGCACGCATTTGACTGCACAGCAAAGGACAATCATCGGTAAAGTGACAGACGACAAAGGTGAGCCCATCCCTAATGTTTCTGTTACGGTAAAAGGTACCAGCCTCGGTACCACCTCAAAACAAGATGGAACATATTCCCTGTCTATCCCGGCGAATGCTAAAACAATCGTCATTTCTTCTGTCGGAATGGAGACTGTTGAAACATCTATCGGGATTAAAGGCGTTATAGATGTTTCACTCAAGCAGTCAGAGAAAGATTTGCAGGAAGTGGTGGTAACCGCGCTGGGCATTAAAAAAGATAAAAAAACACTGGGCTATGGCGTATCTACCGTGAAGGCTGAAGAGCTGACACAGGCACATACTACCAATGTCACCAATGCACTGGCGGGGAAAATACCCGGCGTTAAAATAACTGGCAGCGGTGGTTCTTTTACGGGATCCAGCATTATTATCCGCGGTTTTACAACCTTCACCGGTTCCAACCAACCGCTTTTTGTGGTGGACGGAATACCATTTGATAACGGTGGGGGCGGATCTCCTTTACAAACAGGTCCTTCTGTTTCCAACCGCGCCATTGATATTAACCAGGAAGATATTGATAATATTACTGTATTGAAAGGACCTTCAGCTGCTGCTTTGTATGGTTCAAGGGCGTCCAATGGCGTAATATTAATCACTACCAAGAAAGGTAAATTCAACCAAAAAGGGACTATAGAATTTTCCACCAGCTATGGTATTGAAACAGTGAACAGGTTACCGAGCTACCAGAACAGCTATGCACAGGGCAATAACGGAACTTATTTATCAAACTCACAAACATCCTGGGGGCCGCTTATTGCAGGACAAACGGTTACCAATGCATTTGGTAAACAAGAGGTGCTACAGGCTTATCCTCATAACGTAAGTGATATGTTTAAGAATGGCCAAAACCTGCAGACAAACCTCAGTTTCACCGGCGGTTCTGATAGAAATACTTTTCGTTTTTCTTATGGATTCAATAACAGTACCGGCGTGCTGGACAATAACCGTTTGCAGCGGCACAATTTTGGACTGAATACCAGCTCAAAAATTACCAATAAACTCACTGTTTCTGTGTCGGGTAATTATTCAAATAACTCATCCAAAAGAACACAGCAGGGAAATCAGTTAAGTAACCCTCTGTTCCGCGGATGGCTTACACCAAGAAGTTATGATCTCACAGGCCTGCCTTTTGAAACCGCCGCCGGGGATCAACTTTATCCTTTAGGTGAAGACAATCCCTACTGGACAATTAAAAATAACCGCTACCGCGATGAAATCAACCGCTTTTTTGGTAACGTAGCTATTAACTACCGGTTTAATAACTGGCTCCAATTTGATTACAAGATGGGCGCCGACGTGTTCTCAACTTTCAGGCACGCATACGATCAGATAGGAATTCGCGGCCAGGGTAACGTAGCCAACACTTCTGCCAACACCAATCCTTTTACGGGTGTAGGCCCGGCCGGAAGTGCCGGCGGTGTGCTGGAAGTGAGGAACCAGTACAGGAGCTTAAATTCCAATGGTTATTTCACCGCCAGTAAACGTGTGGGTGACTTCAACCTGACCGGCGTGGTGGGCAATGAAATATCACAGGTTTATAATGCCACAGATCAAACCATCGGGTATGGCGTAGTGGTGCGGGATTTTGAGCAATTAAAAAACACAACTTCTTTCCAACCTTCCAACGGATCTTCCAAGGTCAGGCTGATTGGTTTGTTTGGTGATTTTACGGCGGCTTATAAGAGTATCGCCAGTGTAAATGTTACGCTGCGCAATGACTGGTCATCTACATTTAAGCCCGGCAACAATTCGTACCTGTACAATGCAGTTGCTGCATCTATCAATTTCACAGAACTGCTGCCGGGTCTGAAGAATAATGTAATTGAAAACATCAAGGTGAACGGTAATATCGCAACTGTGGGTAAGGCCGGTGATTTTGTGTACGCCACGGATTCTTATTATGGAGCAGCCAGTGCCGGAGACGGATTTGGCCCTGCCATCGTATTTCCTTTCAACGGCTTGCAAGGGTTTACACTAAATGACCAGGCGGGTAACCTTAATTTAGGCCCCGAGTTCACTACCAACAGGGAAATAGGTATAAACCTTGGCTTTTTCAAAAACCGGGTTAACCTGGAGGCAACCGTGTACAAACAAAAGTCAAAGAAATTAATATTTGGAGTGCCGGTTTCCAACGCATCTGGTATAGGCACCCTTGTGCAAAATGCGGGCAGCTTAACCAATAACGGTGTTGAGCTGAATTTGAATGTAAGTCCTATCCGCAGCAAATCTTTCAGCTGGGATATCAATGCCAATTATACAAAGATCAAGAGCGTAGTTGATCAGTTGGCACCAGGTGTTGCCAATATATTCCTCGGTGGTTTTACAACCCCCAATATCCGTTTGGTACAGGGAGATGAGTATGGCCAGATTTATGGAAATGCTTATCAGCGAGACTCAAAGACCAACCAATTGCTGATTGGCGCTAATGGGCTTCCGATAGCTACTACCGGCGTGCAAAAAATTGGCAATCCCAATCCGAAGTGGCTAATGGGCATCACCAATACATTTACTTACAAAGGGTTTTCTTTATCAGTATTGCTTGATATCAGGCATGGTGGTGATCAGTACAGCCGTAATATAAAAGACATAAGAGCCAATGGTGTTGGCGCAGAAACTGCTGAATTTCCAAGGTACAATCCTGATGGCAGTATCAACAAACCTTACCTTTTCCAGGGAATATATGCCAGCAATGGTCAGCCGAATACCACTAACGTGTCTGCACAGGATTATTGGGGCAATTCCGGGAAATATGTAGCGGCCGAAGGTTTTATTGTGGATGCATCCTGGTTCCGGGTAAGGGAAGCAGCACTGACCTACAGGATCCCTGCTTCGTTGTCAAAGAAAGTTTCCATTACCCGCGCAGAGCTGAGTGTGTATGGCAGAAATCTTTATTTGCACGCACCTAATTATCCTCATTTGGATCCAGAGCAGAATGCTTTGGGTATCAGCAACGCTACAGGCCTTGAATTTAATGCATTACCCCAAACCCGTTCTATGGGTGTATCAATTAAAATTGGCTTGTAAAAACAAAAAAAGAATAACATGAAACTAAAATATATCACCATATTAGGCATAGCAACAGGGATGCTGATAGGCGCAGCATCGTGCAAGAAATACCTTAATATCAATACCGACCCGGACAGTATTTCAGATGCGCCGCTTGCACAACTTCTGACCTCTGCACAGGTGAACCTGGGATTTGAAGGCGGAAGCGATCTGTTCCGGTATAGCACTTTGATCGCGCAGCAAATGTCTGGACAAGCATCACAACCGAATCAAACGTATGAGTATGACCGTTATAATATTACCGGTAGCGATGAGAACAACCTTTGGGGGAATATGAATTCTACCACCTTGAGTGACCTGGAGTTGATAATAAAGAAAGCAACCGCTGCCGGAAGTCCCTATTATTCGGGTGTTGCTAAGATATTAAAGGCATACGAGTACCAGAAAATGGTAGATACCTGGGGAGATGTTCCCTATACCGAGGCGCAACAGCTGGATAAAAATACAGCACCCAAATATGACAAGGGAGAAGACATCTATAAAAGCATAACAACTTTGTTAACGGATGCCCTTACCGACTTAAATGCAACCAGCAGCAATCTTTCACCGGGTGCGAATTCTGTGATATATACAAATGCTACTTTTTCTGCGGTGAAAGCGAACTGGATAAAACTCGCCAATACTTTAAAACTGAGAATTTACCTGCATTACAGCAAAAAAGATCCAGCGTTCGCCCTGGCGCAAATGACTGCTTTAATAAATAGTGCTGGCGTAAGTTTTATGGCTGCCAATACGGATAATTTTCAAATGCCATTCTTCAACGTTTCCAAGCAACAGAACCCTATCCAGCAATTTGAAGCCAGCAGGGCTAATTACCTTTTCGCCAATAATTTTATGGTCAGCCTCATGAATGGTAAATCGGATCCACGTCTTCCTTTCTATTTTACGCCTACGCCATTCAATTCAAGCCCTGCCAGGTACAAAGGTGTTAAACCGGGCGACCCGGTTGGCAACGGATATTCAAGAATACATACTTACCTGCGTGGCGCAGCCACGGGGACACCCGTTCAACAACCCGATAGCGGTATTCTCGCAGGTTCTTATGTATACAGTGGAGCAGCGCCCATTCGTTTGCTAACGTATGCGGAATATTGCTTTATCAGGGCAGAAGCAGCATTGATGGGCGCACCAGGCAGTGCGCAAACATTTTATACCAATGGTATTACTGCATCGTTGCAGGATGCTGGTGTCAGCGCTGCCAATATCACTACTTATCTTGCTGCGAATGGCACATTAACCGGTACCAATGCTCAGATGCTGCAACAGATCATTGAAGAAAAATATGTAGCCAATTTTGGGGTGGCTATGGAACCATGGACTGATTTCAGAAGAACCGGATACCCGGCATTGGTTCCACCATCCAATGCAGTATTGCCGACTGTTCCACGTTCATTGTTCTATCCTCAATCTGAAATTGATCTGAATCCCAATGCACCTAAACAGAAAACCGACCTATCGGCAAAAGTTTTCTGGGATAATTAATAATAAGGGCACATCAATAATAGAATCGAGATTGCCCGGTGCTCTTTGCGCCGGGCTTTTTTGTTGGTAATTAAGACCCCTTTTTCTTACTCCGTACATACCGCTGAAGAGCAGGGTGAATGCTGCAACCAGAGAATAATTTAGCTAACTTTTTTCGCGGTTACTTAACATTTTTATAACTTAGGCAACCTTATGGCCCGATTGCCTGTACTACTGATTACTTGCCTGCTTACAAGTGTTTGATTATTTATAACAACTAAACCAAACTAAAACTTAACGCATGAGAAAATTTTCATTCCTCCTTTTGGGGGCTTTGCTGTTTTGCATACAGCTCATTGCCCAACAAAGAACTATTACAGGTAAAGTGACCAATACCGATGGCCTGCCGGTTCCAAACGCTTCCGTTATTATAAAAGGTCTCCCTGGCGGTACCACTACTAACACCGACGGAACATTTTCTATCCGGCTCCCCGACAAAGCAAAATCATTACTGATCAGTGCCATTGGCCTATCCGACATGGAAGTTGTTGTGGGCAATAAGGGCATCATTAACGTATCGCTGCAGCCTTCCGATAAAAGCCTGCAGGAAGTAGTGGTGGTGGGATATGGCTCCCAACGCAAATCGGATCTTTCAACCTCCGTTGGAAAAGTGAGCGGCAATTCTTTGGAGAATGTTCCATTGTCTTCTCCTGACCAAATGCTGCAGGGGAAGGTGCCTGGTCTTCAATCGGCGACCTTTAGTGGTCAGCCTGGCGCCAACCAGCAGATACGCATCAGGGGCGTAGGTTCGTACACCGCAGCTGCTCAACCGTTATATGTGGTTGATGGGATCCAGATAAACAGCGGTGATTTGTCGAGAGAAACGACTACCACCAATGTGCTTGCCGGCATGAACCCAGATGATATTGAATCCATCTCGGTGTTAAAAGACGCCGGTGCAACCTCCATTTATGGCGCCCGTGGATCAAATGGTGTTATCATAATTACCACAAAAAGAGGAAAAGCAGGTAAAACACAGTTCAAAGCTTCTGCAGAAATAGGTCAAAATACCCACGGTGATATTCCGTCTATTGGTATGCCCCTTCGCTCAAAAGATTGGCTTACGCTTTTTAAGGAATCATTGGTAAATGCAGGAAGAACGGCCGGCTATGCAGATACACTTGCAAGCACCACTTATGGAGACGGGTCAACGGACGTGGACTGGTTGGGGCTTGTAACCAGGGTTGGCAAGCAACAACAGTTTAACCTGTCTGCTTCCGGAGGAGATCAGGCCACCAAATTTTTTATATCGGGCGGTTATTTTAAACAGGAGGCGAATGTTATCGGATCAGATCTGTCACGCTACACATCCGTTATAAATCTTGATCATAGTGTATCGAAAAAATTAAGTTTCAGTTTAAACCTTGCGCCATCGTATACAAAACAAAATACACCCCTCAGTAATTCCAGCGCGTTTTCAAATCCTGTGATGGAATTTTATTTTTTAAGATCGCTGCAGAACCCATACAACGCCGATGGTTCGCTCAATATCAATACCACATCGAAGGATTTCAGCAGTACGTACAATCCACTGTATATTGTAAAAAATGATATACACATTGCAAACACAGTTGCCGGAAACGCAAAAGCTGGCGCCAAATATAATATCCTTGATAATTTGACATTAAGCTCCAGCCTTGGTTTTCAGTACAACAGCCTGGAAGAATATTATTACAATAACCCATTTCACGGAGATGGAAAAGGTGCTAACGGGCGCGGATATGCGTATAATACACGCTATTCACTATACGATTTTAACAGCGCCCTTGACTATAAGGCAAATCTTATTAAAAACGGTGACCTGGTGTTAAACGCCAAAGTTGGGTATGAAGCCATCCAGTCAAGGGGGTATTTCGTATCAGCGCAATCACAGAATTTTCCTACGCCTACGCTCACCGATGCCATTATTGCCTCTACGCCTACTATAGCAAGCAATAGCGGAAGTGATTACACTTTTGCATCCGAACTGGCCACAGCAAGACTGGCCTATAAGAACAAATATGTACTTGAAGGTAGTTTCAGGAGAGATGGCTCCTCCAGGTTTTCGGCAAACAACCAGTATGCAAATTTTGCTTCCGGAAGTGCGGCCTGGTATATCAGCAAGGAGAAATTTATGGAAAATGTCGATTTTGTTTCTGACCTGAAACTCAGGGCGTCTTACGGAACCTCCGGCAATGCAGAAATTGGTAACTATGCCTGGAGACAAACACTTGGCTACGGGTTAAATTACAATGGACAACCGGGGGGTGGATTTAATAATATCGGTAACGATCAGCTTACCTGGGAATCATCTAAACAAACCAATATCGGGATAGACATGTCATTTCTGAAGGGCAGACTCGGACTAACAGTAGATGCATACAGAAAAATTATTGACGGCCTTATTTTTGGCGTACCCACTTCGCAAACCATCGGCTTCTCTACTATCAATAAAAACATTGGAGCCATGCAGAACAAAGGGATTGAAGTGACCATTGATGCCACACCGGTATCAATCAAAAATTTCAGCTGGAACATGAGCTTTAATTTCACTTACAATAAAAACCAGATGAAAACCCTTCCTCCAAATCAGTTCCAGGTGCTAAACGGATCCTTTGTATTGAGGCAAGGTCATGATTTTTACACTTTTTACCTGCGCGACTGGGCCGGTGTTGATCCCAACAACGGGGATCCGTTATGGTACGTGGATTCTTCTCGCAAGGCAACCACTAATAATTACAATGTAGCACAAAGGGTGGCAACAGATAAAACGGCCACTCCCAAGTTTTACGGTGGCTTCTCCAATACTTTTACCTTTAAAGGCATTAGTTTGCAAACCGACTTTTACTATAATTACGGAAACTATGTACAGGATGGCTGGGCTGCTTATTTCTATGATGAGGTTAACCCTTCTTACGGAAAGTATACTTATAACCTGCAGCGCTGGCAAAAACCCGGTGATATTACGAATGTTCCTAAACCGGTATATGGAGCTACCAATTTCTCCTCTTCGGCTTCCACCCGTTTTTTATTCAAGGGTGATTATATAAGGCTGCGCAATATTTCCCTTGGCTATTCGGCACCCCGTTCATTAACAGATAAGATGCACATCAACTCATTTAAATTCTATGTAAGGGGAACTAATCTGTGGACCAAGCGCTATGATAAAAATATCCCGTTTGATCCTGAGCAGAACATCAACAGCCAGTCAAATCTTAACGTGTTTTACAACAAAGCCGTTACGGTAGGTATTAACATTGGATTCTAATTGTAAACTATGCAACAAATGAAAATATTTATGAAATTATATATCCCGATATTTATTGCCTGTATGCTACTGGCATCCTGCAAGAAAAGTTTCCTTGACAAAAAGCCTTATAATGCCAATAATCTGTCAACTGCCATTACAAACGAAACCGATTTGAAAGTGGCGGTAACGGGTATGTATTCCGGGTTAAGAGCAACTGATTTATATGCGCGCACGCTACCCGTAAAAGGCGATTTAATGGCAGACAATGCGTACGTAACCACAGCCAACTCCGGCCGCTATATAACACTGAATAATTTTGCTTTTAACAACACCGACGCTTATGCAGCAGGTGTTTGGTCAAATGCTTATGTTGTGATTAAATATGCCAATACAATTATCAATACAAATTTGCCAACGTCTGCTGTTGTAACACAGGCGCAAGGTGAGGCTTATGCAGTTCGGGCATTGATGCATTTTGAGCTGGTAAGAAATTTTGCAACGGCGTATACTGTAGACAAAACAAAACCTGGAATTGCAATCGTTACGGATTTCAAACAGGATGCATTGCCACCCAGAAATACGGTGCAGGAAGTCTACGCATCCGTAATTGCGGACCTGGAAAAAGCTTATAGCCTGATGACGCAATACAGGGGCACCGCTTATTTTTCCAAGTACGCTGCCCGCGCAATAGAAGCAAGGGTTTACCAGAATATGGGCGATTGGGCAAACGCAAAGACTACTGCACTCGATGTGATTAGTAATAGCGGTTGGGCAATGCTCTCATCTGCGGCCTATGTGTCGCCTTCCACTACCACTACACCTGTTACAACTGCTTATTCTCCCGGTGGCTACTGGGCAAACCCTGCGGTTCAGACATCTACAAAAAATGAAACCCTTTTTGAAGTTGCCTGCGATTTGGCAAGCAATAATGGATTTGATCAGATTGGTTATATCTACCTCACTGTAGGTGGTGGTTACGGCGATCTCCTGGCTACCCAGGAACTGGCCAGCCTTTACTCAGCTACAGATGTTCGCAAATGGTTATCGCCTATAGGAACGCGAAGCGGTCAATCAGGCACCGTTTACCTCTGCTATAAATATCCAAACCCTGCAAATGGTGTGGATAAGGACGACATAAAGGTTATCAGACTTTCCGATGTGATCCTTATTGCAGCCGAAGCCTACTACAATTCGTCTGATATTGCAAACGCTAACTTGTATCTGAATAAGGTTGCACAGCAACGGGACCCTGCGTTTGCAGGGTATGCAAATACAGGTGTACAGGTACTGGAAGACATTCTTACTGAAAGAAGAAAGGAGCTGGCTTTTGAAGGTAGTCGCCTTTGGGATCTGATCAGACTGCAGAGAAGCTGGACCAAAACTAAAAATCAGAACCCCTTAACAACCGTCTCAGTAACACCTTCGTCTACGGCCTTACTATACCCTATTCCAGTAACCGAACTGAATGCAAATCCGAATATGTCGCAAAATAGTGGTTACTAAATTTCCACCCTATCAATAATAACATTTAGAAGCCGTTTCATTTTTGAAACGGCTTCTTCTTTGATGAATGATAGTAAACAACCACCCGAATACTTTTTTTGATTTATTTTTTAAATTCAGTAAAACTAAATTTAGTCCTTGCTTTACTTATCATGATCAGGACTAATCACACGGGCTGATCGTTTTGAAAAGACAAATGCTGATAGTTTAATATCTTTTTAATGTTCAATAAGAATGCATCAATTTTTTTTATAAGCAAACACGCGCCCCGTTTTTTTTTTATGCGAAAAACTTACTGCGCAAAGCAAATCAATCATTTAAGAATCTGTTCTGCTTTACAAGATAGTCGCGCGTAAATATTTTTCCCGCAAACGCAACTGACTATAGTTATCTTGTCGATGCCATTCATCCTCTTTTTCTGTTACTTACTCCATCAATGATTTTTTTACCGCAGCAGCTTGGGTAAAGTTTGTGTCTATATTAACCCGGTTGACTATTTCTGATTCCACATTACCTTTTATCATCCGGTATTTTTTTATTAAAAACTTAGTGTAAATGAGAAAACTAGCTCTTCTTTTAATGAGTGCCTTGCTGGCTGTAAGTCAGTTGGCGGCACAAACACGTAAAATCTCCGGCAAAGTAGTCAATGCGGCCGGCGCCCCCGTTCCCAATGCCACTATTCTTATCAGGGGCACATCTGCCGGAACTACCAGCGATGAAGCCGGCGTGTTCAGCATAACGGTGCCGCAGAAAACAAAATCACTGGTTATTTCTTCCGTTAATTATACCTCAACAGAAGTTGATATAACAAGCGATAACCTTACAGTAACCTTACAGCCGGGCTCCGGCGCCAATCTTTCTGAAGTAGTGGTAGTAGCTTATGGAAGCGTAAAAAAAACCAATTTGACGGGTTCGGTTGCCACGATTAAAGGCGGTGATCTGGAAAACAAACCATTTAGTTCACCCGACAAAGCACTGCAGGGTTCTGTACCAGGTTTGCAGATATCATCTGTATCCGGTGCCCCCGGTTCAGCTACCGATATACGCATACGCGGCATTGGTTCGCTCAGTGCAGGTGCAAATCCGTTATGGGTAATTGATGGAGCTATTGCCAACACAACCGACCTAACGGTAAATACCACAACCGCCAATCCGCTCAGTTCTATCAACCCGGATGATATTGAAAGTATTTCTGTTTTGAAAGATGCGGCTGCAACGGCCGTATATGGTTCACTAGCCGCTAATGGAGTAATTTTGGTAACTACCAAAAAAGGTCGCGGCGGCAAAACAAAGCTTAATCTTTCTACTGAAATTGGACAAAATCAAATCGCTTTCAAGAATAAAAATAACCGCAGCCTTACTACGCCCGAATACCAACAGGTGTTGAGAGAAAGTATTATCAATGCCGGCGATGCTACCGACAATGCAGGTGCAGACGCACTTATTGTAGACCCTAATTACTACGGGCTGCCCACCAACTATCTTGCTACCAATACCAATTGGCTGGATGCGGTAACGCAGAAAGGCAAACAGCAGCAATACAATCTTAGCCTGAGTGGCGGAAACGAAAAGACAACTTTTTACGCATCCGGCGGCTATTTCAAACAGGATGGTACTACCATTGCTACTGATTTTAAACGTTACAACGGAAGCATTTCCGTTACACACCGGGCTACCGACTGGTTAACCTTCACTGCTGGGCTTAACGGGGCCACCAGTTCACAAAACACGCCGGGAAACGGTGGCGCCTTTGCGAACCCGGTACTGGCTTCCTTCTTCCTGGTGCCCTATTTTTCGCCCTATAATGCAAACGGCTCATTGAGGTATGATGATCCTGAAGGACAGTTTTCCATCAACGGAGGTGTATTCAATCCGCTGGTGCAGGCCGCATTCAATAAAAACAATGCTAAACAAACCACGTTCCGGGGATATGTAACCGGTGAAGCCAAGATAATGACCGACCTGAAATTTACCAGCCGCTATTCTGCTGAATATTTTGACGTGTCTGAAGATCAATACAGAAATCCATTTTATGGCGACGGACAGGCCAATGGCGGAGATGCTTTTTCAGCGTATAGCCGTCAGTTTAATTACACTTTTTCTAATTATTTTGATTACCGCAAGGGCCTTAACAAAGAGAAGGATTTCTATTTTGATTTAAAACTTGGATATGAAGCGTTTGCTATTAAGAATTACCAGTTGCAGGCTGGTGGACAGGCTTTTCCCACAACATTAGCCCTTCAATATCTTACTTCTGCCGCTACCCCCACTACGGCTTTTGCCAATGTTTCCGACAGGGCCAATACTTCTATATTTTCTATGGGTGACATTAACTATAAAGACCGTTATGTAGTTACGGGCAGTTTTCGCCGCGATGGTTCTTCTGTATTTGGGCCGAATAGCAAATATGGTAATTTCTGGTCGGCTGGCGCCAGCTGGAATATCAGCGAGGAAAAATTTATGCATAATATAAACTGGTTAAACCTGCTGAAGCTGCGCGCCTCTTATGGTATTACCGGAAACAGCCTGGGCTTTCTTTATTACGCGTCTTTGGCAACCTATGGCTATGGTAACAATTATACCGGTTTGCCCGGCAGCGCTCCTAATAATGTAGGCTACGACAACTTGTCCTGGGAGAAAAACAAGCAGTTTGACATAGGGCTCGATTTTGGATTTTTCAAAAGCCGTTTATACGGAAGTGTTGATTATTACGATCGCAGAGCTCACGATTTGCTGGCTAAGGTTCCCTTGTCGCCTACTTCGGGATTTCTTACACAACTTCAGAATATTGGTACCATACAGAACAAGGGCATTGAACTGGTTATTGGCGGTAAACCAATTGCTACCAGAGACTTTACCTGGGATGTTACGTTTAATATTGCCCACAACAACAATAAAGTGCTTGCCCTGTACAATCATAGCCCTATACCGGCCAGCCAGTTCAGGTACACAGAAGGATACAACCTGCAGGCATATTACCTGCGCCCATGGGCGGGTGTAGATCCGGCAAATGGTGACCCGCTCTGGTACACAGACGAAACCCATAAAACCACCACCAACGATTTCAGCAAAACAAAACTGGTGCTGGATAATACAAAAACGGCCATGCCAAAATATTATGGTTCTTTTACCAATACATTTAACTATAAAGGCATCAGTTTATCAGCCCAGTTGTTTTACAATTTTGGTAATTATGTTGATGATTCATGGGGCAGTTATTTGAGCAGTGAAGGCACTTACCTGGGTTCTTTCGGACAAATGAGCCAGGAACTGACCGCGTGGAAAAAACCGGGCGATATTACCAGGATACCCGCCATTATAGCGGGCGGCAATAAAAATTCTTACCGGACATCAACACGCTTTCTTTATAAAGGTGATTACATCCGGCTAAGGGATGTACAATTGGGTTATACCATTCCGCAGAAATGGACTAAAAAAGCCTATATCAATAACCTGAATGTTTATGTGCGGGGCACCAACCTGTTTACATTCGCACACGATAAATACATTCCTTTTGATCCCGAGGCTGGTATCAACAGTACCACCAACCTGGATGTGTTTCCTTTAAAAAGCCTTACCGCTGGTATAAAAATCGGATTGTAACAGATTTGTTGGAGTAGTATTAAAAACGTTATACAAAAAATCACCAAATGAAACGAATTAGCAATAAATTTTCAATAACCGCCCTTTCTGTTTTGCTATTGGTAGCAAGCTGTAAAAAAAGTTATATCGAGAAATCTCCGGCCGATGCCGTACTATCTGATCAGGCCCTCAGCACCGTGGCTGGTTTACAGGATGCTTTAAAAGGTGCCTATAGTGCCATGCGTTCTGCCACACTGTTCGGCCGGGATTTTCCGGTAATCGGCGATCTGCAGGCCGACAATACATTTGTTGAAACAAAAAATTCAGGGCGCTACCTTGCCCAATACAATTACAGTGTTGTATCGAGCGATGCTGTATCGGGCGAAATGTGGACCAATGCATACCTGGTTATTTTACGCGCCAACCGCATTTTGGAAACCAAGTTAACAGGTGCCGATGTAGATGCGGTAAAAGCGGAAGCTTATGCGATCCGTGCGCTGATGTATTTTAAATTGGTAAATATTTATGCAAGGCCTTATACAGATAACCCGGACGGCCTGGGCGTTCCAGTGGTTTTAAAATACGATCCTTATTTGTACCCGCCCCGCAATACCGTTAAGGAAGTGTACTCGCAGATTGTAAGTGATCTCACTGCTGCTGTTCCTATCGCACCTGCTTATGCCAGCTCAGTACGACTGAGCAAATATTCCATTGAGGGTATTTTAGCAAAAGTATATCTCTATATGGGGGATAATGTGAAGGCAAAAACCGCCGCATTGGATGTTATCAATAGCGGAGGTTTCCAGTTAATAACACCTGCTAATTACGAAGCCTACTGGGCCAGTCCGGCAATTCGCACCGACAAATTGGAAACCCTGTTTGAAATTGATGCCGACGTGATCAATAATAATGGGTTTGACGATCTTGGCGGCATTTATATCAACGGCTACCAGGATATCTACGCATCCAGCCAGTTGGTTGCTTTATATAGTGCAACCGATATCCGCACTTCAGTACTGATTTCAGATGTTACAAAAAGCGGTGCAAATGCAATTTTGGTAAATAAATATCCCAATGCATCAAGCCCTGATCGTGATAACCTGAAGGTATTGCGTCTTTCAGACATTTATCTCATCGCCGCAGAAGCATCTTTACCGGGCAATGAGGTAGATGCATTAAAATATTTAAACGCGCTGATGGCCAAACGGGACCCGGGATTTGTATATGCTTCTACCGGTTCCACCCTGTTCAATGATATCATTAAAGAAAGAAGAAAAGAACTGGCTTTTGAAGGAGACCGGTTCTATGATTTGAACAGGTTGAAACTTCCTGTTGCCCGTGTAGCCAATGCAGGCGCTATCCAGGCAGGAACGGGCAATGTAAACCTGAATGTTGCTTATTCAAGTACCAAAAGAATTGCACCCATTCCCCAAGGCGAAATAACGGTTAATAAAAACATCGCCGGCCAGCAAAACCCCGGCTATTAATATTCTTCCTAAGTACAACCATCAAAAAAAGAGGCGTCCCTTCAGGGGCGCCTCTCAATTGTTTGGCAGCTGATATCAATCCTTATTGCAAAACTTCCTGCAATTTTTTCTCCAGCGCTTCTCCACGTAAGCCTTCCGCGATTATTTTTCCCTGCGGATCAATCAGGATATTAAAAGGAATGCTTTCCAGTTTAAAGGTTTCCACCGCCTTGCTATTCCAGTAGGCAAGATCGCTGATCTGTGTCCAGTTAAGTTGATCGTCTTTAATCGCTTTCAACCAGGGGCTTTTGTCTTTATCCAATGAAACACCCAGGATAGTAAAATTTTTATCTTTAAACTGTTTGTAAGCATTAACCACATTGGGATTTTCCTGCCTGCAGGGGTTGCACCAGCTTGCCCAAAAGTCTACCAGCACATATTTTCCCCGGAAAGAAGAAATAGAAACTGTTTTTCCCTCCGTTGATGGCAGCGATAGATCGGGTGCCTGCTGTCCGGTCCACGTATTACTGCCTTCCTTTCGCTGTTGCATTTGCGCCTGCTGCATATCATAGGTCTTCTTCAGCTGCGCAAGGGATGCATGGTTGGGAAACTTCTTTACAACCGTATTCAGCAGTTTACCGAATTCATCCATCTGGAAAGAACGCGAACCCATGCCCATGGCAAAAATACTTTCTGCGGGGCTATCAGCTTTGGCAATAAAATCAGCGAGATAGTCATTTAACGCATCGATGGCCTTGTTTTTACGATTGGTAGCAGAGATTAATAAACTATCGGAGCCACCAATTTGTTTGAGGCTATCTATTTCTGCAAACAAATTATTGATAACAGCAGCTTTCTCATCGTAGCGGCTGATAAAACTTTTCAGGTGCTCACTGGCTTCCGAGCCGGATACGGTATAATAGTTTTCTTTTTTGCTGAGATCTATATCAAGGTTTATTTTTTGAACATCGTTGATGATCAGCACTACAGGCCCTTTTTCTACCACCAACTGGTAAATGCCTTCCTCTTTTCCATTGCCTTTGAGATCAAATTGCCCCTCCTTTCCTTTCAAGGTAAAAGAATCCAGCAATACAGGATGCATATCGCCGCCATACGGAATCTCTTCCAGGTAAACATGTGTTGGCCCAACGGTTACTACCGAATCGCGCAGGCTGTTATCATAATTTTGCGGTATCATTTTATCAGCGTTTTTATAACTGATATGAACTGTAAAAGCACCTTTTTGCTGATCCTTGCAGGAAGTAAGACCAAATGCTATCAATAATGTGGTACAGACCAATAACCTTCTATTTTTTTTCATACGTTATTTTTAAAACCTGATGGTTCATAGGTACATTGCTGTTGGCGAAAATGCTAATAATCGTACAAACATCCTTAACCGGGTTGCTGGTAATAATCAATATTCGACGCTCAATATTCAATTTTCATCTATCGACAGCCCTGATTCGACGGTGAGTATTGTTCATTGAATTTTTTTTTGATGTCAGCAACAATGTTTCCGATGTTGTTGGGGTGTTATCACCAACGATATTAATTGTTTAATTTCTCTGTAAGCAATTGCGTCGCCATTTTTGGATCCGCCTTCCCCTTGGATATTTTTTTTACTTCTCCCATAAACAAACCGATTAACCCTTTTTTCCCTTTTTTGTATTCCGCTACCTTATCGGGCATCCCTGCCAATACCTGGTCAACCCAGCCGGCCACAGCGCCTGCATCAGCATCCTGCAATAAATTCAGCGCGGTAGCGGTTTGCAATGGGTCGGTTGATTGGTTGTCAATTAAAGCATGCAATAATTTTGATGATGCTACCGAAAAACTGAGTTTACCGGCTTCTACCAATTCTATCACTGCCGCCAGGGTTGTTGGCCGTACCGGGAATGCGGAAATATTGAGTGACTGTTCATTTAAATAAGATTTTACCGGCCCTGTTATCCAGTTGGCAGCTGCCTTGTAGTGAGCGGTTTCATTTATCAGTGCTTCAAAATAAGCTATGGTTTCTTTATCATCACAAATTACCCTTGCATCATAATCACTCAGGGCAAGTGTTGAGGTATATTTTTCTACCAGTGTTTCAGGAAGTGCCGGCATTGATTTTTTTATGCTCTCCAGTTGCCCGGCGCTTACCATAAAAGGCGGTAAATCAGGGTCGGGAAAATAGCGGTAATCGTTGGCTTCTTCCTTGCTGCGTAATGCAAAGGTTGTATCATTGGTCGCATCAAAGCTCCTGGTTTGTTGCAGGATCGGTTCCCCTTTTTCTGCCAGCTCTTTCATGCGGTTTACTTCATATTCAATCGCCTTGCGCACATTGCG
>Ga0068860_100002766_pt1 | contig 18255 bp, 19 predicted proteins | sample KBSSwiS32_FD_66597 | JGI IMG/M metagenome (GOLD analysis project Ga0068860, IMG submission 66597) | Switchgrass rhizosphere microbial communities from Kellogg Biological Station, Michigan, USA - KBS Switchgrass S3-2 | ecosystem: Host-associated > Plants > Roots > Rhizosphere > Soil ... | reverse complement strand
TAGAGCCCTACATTTGCAGAGTGATAGCACACTTGAGGTATTTCGGTGAGTCTCGCTGACGACAGGTTCGCCATCTACGAGACGTTGGCCCAATACTGCCGGGGCGTTGACCGGATGGATGCCGAGCTCACGTTGGCCTGTTTCCTTGAGGAAGCGACCATCGAGGTCAGCGGGCTGTTCGAGGGCACTCCTGCCGAATACGTGGCGTGGCTCTGGCCCGTACACGGTGCGATGCTCGGCCATACCCACGCGGTGTCCAATATCATCGTTGAAATCCAGGGGGACACCGCAGCCAGTGAGTCGTACGTGGCCCTGACTTTGCGGATGAACCTCGGGGATGAACTCGTTGACGTCAGCGGGAAGGCTCGTTGCCTGGACACGTGGCGACGAGCGGCCAATGGAAGCTGGCAGATCTCGGCGCGGATGACAGTTTCGGATCTCGCTCGGGTTGATCCGGTCGAACTCAGGGCCGAGGTGAACTCCGTCCTCTCGCCGCAGCGAGATGGTCTGCGCCGGCTGCGCGGCCGACGTGACCGGACGGATCATTCGTACGAGCTGCTCACCGTGGGAACCCAAGTTCGAGGGTCTTGACTCTGCGGCTGGGTTCTAGCGGGTACCTGCCTCGAGTGCCGGCAGAAGCCGGTCGGGAATCTCTGCCCAAGCCCGGGGTGAGTCAATGACCGACCAGAAGTTGCAGTCGATGATTATCTCCTCGACAGCGGCGGCACGGCACGCGGCGACATCGGCCGTGACTCCCTCTACGCCGGGGATCGAATCGGTTGGCCGCGCCGCTGGACGTTCCGTGAAGGAACGGTAGAAGAGTCGCAGCGGCGCTTGGTCCGTGGTGCGCTCGGCATTGAGACGATCGAGCGTCCTCATCGTTTTCTCTGGCGAGCCAAGCCCCGGATTCCAAATGTCGAAGAGGCGAACCGTACGTGCTAGTCCCGCGTCGCTCCGCATGCCCGAAAGTAGGGGCGGGTGTGGTTTCTGAATCGGCTTAGGCCGTATCTCGGCGGCAGGGATCGAAAAGAACTCGCCATCGAAGGTCACTGGGTCCGGACCCCAGCAAGCGAGCAGAGCGGCAATGAGCTCGTCAAGCCTTCGCCCACGGGTACGAGGATCGGTATCCATCTGTTGATGCTCGTCATCCGACCAGCCAACTGAGAACCCGGCCACAAGCCGACCTTGAGACAGCACGTCGATCGTCGCAAGGCGCTGTGCTAGCTCTACCGGTCGGTGGTACCCACCCACGAGGACACTGCTGCCAATTGTGACCGTCTCGGTGTAGGCGGCGGCGAACGCCATTGCTTCCGTTGCTGCCAGGACGCTGCGATATGCGTCGGGGTTCGCTAAGCCTGGAATGTTGGCGTAGTCCGACTTCGGTTGCAGCGGGTAGAAGAGGTGTTCCTGTGCCCAGAGGCTCGTGTAGCCGAGTTCCTCGGCCCGGATGCAAAACGACCTGAAGGCCTCGGCGGTTACATGATCTCCCAGCTGGGGAAGGGCAAGTCCGACTCGGGTCACGTCAACCGTCCTTTGCTACTAAGGCACGGCGACTATCGATCTCAGTCATCACGGCACCCATTACAAAGTGCTGGCGGCGGTAGCCCGTCGTAACCCGTCGTAACGGTCTCCGTAACGGAGGAACAGCATCGTCGGTGTATCGACGCTTACACTGACCGCTCCAGTCTGACCACCGAAGGTGGCGGCGATCTGGTTCCGGATGTCCGCGCACTCTTTCCTCCGACGCTCTTGGAACAGATGGCTCCGAGCGCTTGGCCTAAGGCGCCACATGGCCTTCACCTCCTGCAGTGTCGAGTTTGCGGAACTCGTCTTCGCTCCGGAGTGTGGAGCTGCGACCGGTGCCAGAGCGGAGAACTTGAAGCGGTGGTATGTCCTGGCACAGGCACTATCTATGCGTGGAGCGAGGCGTGGCATCCCTACCACCCGGATTTCCGGGCGATTGTTCCGTACGTCGTGGTGCTTGTTGATCTCGATGCTGGAGTTCGTCTGCTGACCAGGTTGGTAGGCCTAGAAGCGGACGACAGTCTCATGGGGCGACAGGTCGTTGTGGAGGAGATCGATCTCGATGGGAGATGCTTTCCGATCGCTCGGTGCGCCGAACCGACTTCCGCACCCGCTGCGATGAACGGTACGAAAGCTGTCCCTTGAGCGATGATTGGTTACGTGCTGGGCTCCCGCAGGCCTGTGCCACATAGTGTCGCAGGCATTCAGGCGCTATTCGATCGAAAGCGTGCGACGCACGTAACGGCGGCCGCCACCCCGGCGACACGGGTATCCCAAGGAGCAGCGTGACCGGACAATTCGTCAGGGAAGATGTCTCATTCACAAGCCAGGGTGAGACTTGTCGCGGGTGGTACTACCGCCCGCTCGACGACGTCGCCAAACGTCCGGCGGTCGTGCTCGCCGGCGGATGGTGTTACGTACGGGAGATCGTCATGCCGACGTACGCAGAGTCGCTCGCCGCCGCGGGAGTCGGCGCTCTCGTCTTCGACTATCGAAACCTCGGCACGAGTGACGGTGAAGACCGCCAACACCTCGACCCAACCGCGCAGATCAGCGATTATCAGAGCGCGCTGACCTACCTGGAATCGCGCGTCGACGTAGATGCAGATCGGCTCGGCGTGTGGGGCATCTCCTACAGCGGTGGCCACGCGTTGATCCTTGCCGCTGTTGACGAGCGGGTGAGGGCGATCGTCTCGATCGTTCCGTCATTGACGGGTATAGGAACATGCGTCGAGTTCACGGCACCCTCGGGTTCCGGCAGCTCCGGGAATGCGTGATTCGCGACCGCGACACGCGAGCGACTGGCGGGGACCGCTCGCATATTCCGCATGCCACCGCCGAGCCTTGGAAAGACCTATCAACTTGGCCGTTTCCCGAGACGTTTCACACCTTCAGCAAGATAAAGGGATCGACGGCGCCCCTGTATCAGAACTCCAGCACCGTCGAATCAGTCGAACTGCTGATGCGATACGACGTCGGACCATTCGTTCGGCGAGTACTCGACACGGCGGTCCTAATGTTGGTCGCCGAAGGCGATGACCTCACGCTCTGGGACCTTGAAATCGAAGCGTTCAACGCTCTTCCAACAACCGCGAAGCGGCTTGAGATCCTCCGCTCGGCAACACACATGAGCGTTTACAGCAACGAAGACAATCTGCGGATGGCCGCGGGACACTCGACCGCGTGGTTATCCACTCGCTTGTGACCACTGGGATCGACGGATTTTGACGTGAAGTTCGGCGTCGTCTATCCGCAGACTGAACTTGCCGGCGATGCGGCCGCGGTCGGTAAGTTCGCCAAAGCGGTTGAGCAGCAGGGATTCGATCACCTTCTCATGTATGACCACGTGCTCGGAGCAGAACAATCTCGCCGAGATCCGCCACTACTGGGGCCATACGGGCATGAGGATCCGTTCCATGATCCACTGGTGACCTTTGGGTACCTGGCGGCGCTGACTAAACGAATCGAGCTGGTGACCGGCCTTCTCGTGCTCGGACAACGGCAGTCGGTTCTGGTCGCTCGGCAGGCAGCCGACGTCGAGCTGTTCTCTTCAGGTCGACTTCGACTCGGTGTGGGTGTCGGATGGAACTACGTAGAGTACGAGGCGCTCGGCGTTGACTTTCGATCCAGGGGTCAACTCATGGACGAGCAAATCGAGCTTTTGCGGAGGCTGTGGCAAGAACCGCTCGTTCAGTTCGACGGCTCGTATCACCGCGTCGAACGAGCCGCTCTTTGTCCTCGTCCGGCAGCCACGATCCCGATCTGGGTGGGGGGTTTCAGCGAACCTGCCTTTGTCCGCGGAGCCCACCACGGCGACGGGTTCATCTTCGCCGGCGATCTTGAGCCGAACATAACGGCCCTGGCACGGGTGCGCGAGCTGCTAAGGCACGCCAACCGCCCGACCGAGGGCTTCGGTCTAGAACTGGTGATGTCACGTGCACACGCCCCAGAGGTGGCCCGACGAACGGCTGAGCGGTGGGCTGAACTGGGTGGCACCCACGTCTCCGCAACCACCATGGGACTCGGGCTCGACGGAGTTGAGGCTCACGTTGACTACGTGCATGCGGTCAGTTCGGCATTGAAGGTGGACCGGCGGGCTTAGGCTTGGCTGCCTAGCCGTCTCTGGCGCGACGTCCGGCTGCTCCACCGGTGTCGGGCTCGAGGAGGTTCGAGCGCAGCGCGTCGAAAGTGGCGGCATCGACCATGCAACTATCGAGCAGATATCCCTCAATACTGCCGTGCTTGTCGGTGAGATTTGTGAGGACCTCCGCCATTACATCGGGGGGTGCATCGAACACTCCGACCGCGGCAGCCGCCGGGAGGCCGAGCTTCAGAAGCTCCGCGAATGTTGCATCCTTGGTGTCCATCGGCCGATGTGTAGCGGACGCGGCATAGTCATCCAAGATCACGTCGCGACGTACACCGAGGACAGTCAGCACCAATGCCATGACTAGCCCCGTCCGATCCTTCCCAATGGCGCAGTGGACGACCGCTGGCAGGTGCTCGGGAGTGGCGAGCAAACTGACCACTTGACCTAGCTGACGCGACGACTGCTCGAGCATGTCGACATAAACCGCGCGAAGCATCCCGTGGGTATCGACCGCGCTCAAAACCGCGGGGTCGAGTGTCTGCCGATCCATCAAGTCAATGCAGATTGCCGGCAACGGACATGGACGATGGTCGCGCTCGCGGCTGGACCGAAGATCGACGACCGTGATCACTCCGAGCTGTCTGAGGCGTTTGATGTCGTTCGGAGTCGATCCCCACAGCGCATCGGATCGGTACAGGCGACCCCACCTCGTGCGCTGCCCATCGTCGGTCGGATAGCCGCCGATGTCCCTGAAGTTCCTCGGTCCGTCCAGCACGATCAGCCGTCGACGGTCCCCTTGTGATGCACCTATTCGCTTGCCCATTAGCCGGTCACCACCCGTCTTGGACACTCGCGTAGGCGCATAGGAAACGAGGATGATAGCCCGGTAACGCTGAAGTTGTCGGCACTGAAGTTGTCGGTAGTAGTCATCATGCACGGCTATTGATCGTTGAGGTTCGTGCGGAACCCTCTGGCACTGGGATTGGGCAGTGACGGGCATATCTGTCGACCACTTGTGGCGTAGGGTCGGTGGACCGGTCGAGGTATTCGTCGAAGCTAACGACCCGACATCTCATTGATAGACCCGGGAGATGCGGTCCTCTGAGTACCGTTCACCTGCCACGGCCTCGGGATCAATGGTTGCAGAGAGCAGGGCCATCGTCGTCGCATCGATGTTCAGGTTCAAGCTATCCCAGTCCTCGTCGATGTGCGTCGGATTCGTGCTTCCGACCAGGGGCACCAGGCTCGCATCCTGCTGGAGCAACCAGGCGAGGCACAGTTGCGCGCTGGTACATCCCGAGGCCTGAGCGAGAGTCGCGACTCTTTGAGCTAGTGCCAGGTTTGTCGTCAAGGCAGCTTCCCTGAAGCGCGGCAATAATCGACGTGCATCGTCCTCCGAAGGACCAGCCGCACTTACAGCACCCGCCAGCAGGCCTCGGCTTAGCGGTGCGTATGCAACAAAGCCGATGTCGAGTGCTCGACACACGTCAAGAACCTCGCGCTCCACGTGCCGCGTGAAGATCGAATACTCGGTCTGAACAGCCGTCACGTGATGGACCGCGTTTGCACGTCGAATGATCTCTGGCGATACTTCCGAAAGCCCGATGTGGCTCACCTTTCCCGACTGAACCAGCGCGGCCATGGCGCCAACCACGGCCTCAATCGGAGTGACCGGATCGACGCGGTGCAAGTAGTACAGGTCGACGTGGTCCACGCCCAGGCGCCGCAGGCTGGCGTCAAGCCATCCCGCGACCAGATCGGGATCTGCTTTACCGGTCGCCGATGGATCGGTACCACCTCCACCAAACTTTGTCGCAAGGAAGACCTCCCCTCGTCGTCGAGCGACCACCTCGCCGACGAGGCTTTCGTTATCTCCCTGCCATCCGTAAGTGTCCGCCGTATCGATGAAATTCATGCCAACGTCGAGGGCATGACTCAGCGCCCGCACCGCGAGCTTTGGGTCGACCCGTCCGTAAGTACCGGTGAGCCCCATGGTGCCGAACGCGATCACCGAGACCATCGGCCCGGCCGTTCCAAGTCTCCGCGTCGATGGCCTCAAGATTTCACGTCCTTTGGCGTTCGTGCAGCGAGCCGGCCAGAGGTCCGCGCGCTGCTGTCCGCCAGAGCGAACTCACACCCAGATGCTGGTTGACGAGTGTGACCTGCGCCATTACCAGGCGCGGTCGGCGACGGGGCTCGGCTTCGCCGCGAGCAGTCGCCGGTGTTTCGGCAGTGGGTCACCTGGGCCGAGGTCCCAACCTTCCCTCACGACGAGTGTGGGAAGAGTGGCTGGTCGATTGACGACAGGATGCCGGAAAGCCGGTCGAAGGAGCTCCCTCGTGATATTCACAGGTGCCAGGCTCCACGGCTTGCCCCTCTGGCAGAGGGCCCTGGATGGGGGGATCCATCGCAGGCCCTCTGCCTTGGGCTCGGGCGCTGCAGCCTGACCACTGGCCGCCGGGGGGACCGGTTCTCGTGGCCGCCGCGGCAGCCGACTCGCTGTCCTGCACCCTAAGGCAGACTCGTTACGCCTGGCATTACCCATCTTGCTGAAGGCAGGCTTGGGTCGGGCTTCCGAACGGCGATCCACACGTTGTGTGGTCCTGCCGCGTGTTCGGGCGGCTTGGCGGGCCGTTAGTCCCCTTCGACGAATGCCCGTACTGTTGCCTCCAAGTGCTCTGCCGTCGTGCCGTGTAGCGTGACCTCGTCCGCACCAGCGTCGAGAAAGTCCTGGATCCTCTGCGCGCAAGAGCTGGGTGTACCCGTGGCGGAGGTGTCGAACAGCCATTCGTCCGGGAGCACACGGGCGGCGTCGATTAAGGCAGCGCGTAGCGAGGGGCCCTCCTTTCCCGGAAAGCGGGCGGCGACCTTGCCACCTTCGACGCGCAGCGCGTCCACTGGGGCGATATCCCAGCGGTTAGCCTCGCAGAGAGCATCGCCAACGCCGTGCATCAGATATGACGCGAGGCGAGACCGCAGCTGGTGATCGAAGTCGCGGTCGCTGCCATTGGGCACGGTGATCACCTGCGCGATGATCCGCACCTTCGATGGGTCTCGTCCGACGCGTTCAGCCTCCTCGCGTACCGCCAACCGCGCACGGGCGACCCGTTCGAGAGTAGTGAACGGCATAAGGAATACACCATCGAAGCTACGCCCGACGAGCCGCATCGTGTTGTCGCCAATGCCCGACAGCAGTAGTGGCGGCGGCGCTATGTCATCTGGAAACTCACCGATGTGGAGCTTTGGAAAGCTGCCCGCCGGACCCTCGTAGCAGACCTCTTCACGAGCCCAGAGACGGCGCAAGATGTCCGCGTAGTCGCCCATCGACTTGTTTGTCGGCGAGGGCAGACCGAATGCGCGCCACACAACGTCCTGTCCTCGCCCGAACCCCATCTGGAATCGGCCGCGGCTGAGGGCTTGCATCGTCAGCCCCCATGAGGCCTGAACCATGGGGTGCCTGGTGCCGAAATGAGAGATGCTGGTACCGAGTTGGATTTTGTCGGTTGCATGAGCCAGGAAGCCGAGGACGGCGCCTGCGTCCTTCATCGGGCCCTGCAACTCGGAGAACCAGATCGACCCAAAGCCGATGCGTTCAGCGGCGACGGCCTGGTCCTCGGCCGCCCGTGTGTCAATCCACGGTCCCGGATTGACGTAGACGGATAAAGTAGACGGATCACGTGCCGGCATCTGTGGCCTCCATATCAAGAGACTCGATCTCTCGCCGACACGCGATCAGCGGGAGCACTGCGGAACCAGACTCGCGTTGTCGAGATCTCTTTGGCATCCAAATGGGCACACTCGCCGCCTGCCTCGCCACCTGGCGTATGTCATATGAGGAAAGACAGGGTCGGCAGCCAACCCGAACGATTGACTAGCTCTACCGTCTTTGCCCGCATCCGTAGCTCTCCGAACTCTTCAATGAGTCGGTACAACACCCGACCTGCCCAGACCACCTGCTGCTCATCTCTATACTCGACCAGCACAAATGTCCCGTGGACGGCGAGGATGTCCGGGTCGTCATCGGCAACAACCGCCATGCCAGTCACGACTCGCGCGAGTGTCGATGTCGGAATCTGTGAGTAATGCTGCTCCGTCATGAGCTGCCTCACTCGGGTCTGGAGCCGAGCACGGTTGTCAAAAATGACCGACACCATTTTGCTCGTGTCATTGCCGCGCGCCGGGACCCAGTATGCGCACTCACCCACGGACCACAAATTCAGCCAGGCGGCATAGTCGTGGCTGTCGGCGAGCGAACATTCCTGCGCAACAAAGGCCTCGGCTCGGCTGAGGCTCTCCGCCGAATCCACAAAGACGAGCCCAGACGACGCCGATCGTGCTGACTCGGTCATGTACTGATTGCATCCCCGTGAGGCCGCCACCGCGTCGCGGGGCCGCCAACACCGGAGGCCGTCCCGCCGCGTATCGCTGTCGCTGGCTGTGAATCCATCATCCCCGCACCTATTGACGATGCCAAACGACAAGTTCGATCCACTCTGACTCCACGGAGGCAAGCCGGGCGTCTTAGTTCACGATGTTCTCTTGCACGTGACAGTTGTATTCCGTAGTGAGCATTGCTCCGATCCGTTACCGTGCGCATTACCCGCGAGGGCATTCTCACGAAGCAAACACGAGTTGACCTTTTGTCACGCTCCACTGAACCGGCCTCCGGAGTCGTAGAGCCGGGAGATCCTGCAGTTTCCCTACAGCGGCTTGGAGTGGTCCCAACTGACGACCCTGTGTAACTCGAGCGCTACGCCCACACGCTTTCGTGCTCCTCGTCTGATAGCGGCAACGGCCGCCTCGTTCAGCATGTCAAGACTCTCGTACTTGCGCGCGATCGCTATCGCGATTCGCTCGACCTGTTCGATGTCGTGAATTATACGCGCCGTGCCCACGAGCTCGACCCCTCGAAGCTCCGCGTATGACTCGCCACTTTCGACCAGCGCGGTGATGCGACGGTCTCGCTGAAGGTTCAGAATCTTCTGGCTCTTGGCGAATGTGGCGAACGTGACGATGCCATCGATAACGACGTACCACATCGCCACAACGTGGGGCTGACCATCAGGGCCGATGGTGGCGACACTCAACTTCCGATGGTCCGCGAGGAAGGTGGCGACCTCGGCCTCGGTCATCGCAACCAAGTTACGCTGAGCGGGCAAAGGCCGATCTCTCTCTCGCTTGTTGTCGGAGCACATCCAGATACGGAGCAGACGTTCGTGGCGCTGAACCTGCCTTATTGGCGGCCCGGAGGGGCATCGCCCGCGAGTCCTGCAAGCCCCCGCTTCCTTCCGGCCGACATGATGGACTCGTCGCCGGCACGCCAGTTTACGGTCAGCTTCACCCCGTCGATTAGCCAGCCGGCGGGACCGAGCGTGGATCGCACGAGCGTGTCGTCGTAGTAGCCACCGAGTGTGAACCACGAAGTGGGGTCACTTTCGTCGAAAACATGGTGTGCCCAGAGATACATGCGGCACCTGGCGCGTTCACCCTCGATCTGCACCAAAGGATTGGTCATTGAGTGTTGCGTGGCGTGGAGCCCGTTGAACGACGGACGCACTCCCGCAACCCAGTTATCCCCGGTCACTTTGGCAGGACTGAACCCTGCGTACGAGGAGTAGTCGACGCTCACCTCCTCAGCGAAGATCGATCGATACAGGTCCCAGTCGCGCGTGTCGAGACCAAGCGCGAATCTGTAGATTGTCTCAGCAACAGCCAACTTATCTTCACTAGTCATTGCGTTCGTCCCGTTCTAGTCGGCGCCATAGGCACGGATTGTTCACTCGGCGATGTTGCTGGCGATCTCGCAGACCTCGTCAAACGAAAGCAACGTCTTGCGCGCGACGGCGCGACGTTTGATCTCGTCCAGGATCGCACGGCGGCGGGACTCAGGAACGCCCGTCTCGAGACCGGGGATACGTTCCAGCGAGGTCAATCCCGAGCCCTTCCCGTAGACCACCTTGGCGCGGGGTTGGCCAACCTCTTCCCAGTGGAATGGAAACAACTCTAGGGGCGCGGTAGCGCCGCACTTGTTGTACCAACCTACGATGATGCCAGATTCGATTTCGAAGAGGCCCTCACCTGTGACTGGACGATTTCGTGGGATCGTGACGCCGGCGCGTTCAGCTACGTAACGTGCAAGCTCGAAGAAGGAAGTCGTGTCGAGTCCGTGGTTCGCTCCGTACAGCATACGAAGCCCCACTGCCAGCTCCTCCATGGTGCAGTTGCCGGCTCGTTCACCGAGACCTCCGACCGTCGTGTGTGCAACGGTGCATCCCGCGCCAAGGGCCGTCAAGCTGTTCGCAACGGCTAGGCCGAAATCGTTGTGGAAGTGAACTTCCAACTCCACCCCCGGAAGTCGCTGGCGCACTCGCTCCACCCAGTAGGGGATGGCGTGCATCGATACCCCGCCGAGCGTATCGACCAGCGTGAGAGCGTCCATATGGCCCTCTGTCGCGACGCGTTCGATGAGGTCGAGGTACCAGGACATATCGGTTCGCGAAGAGTCGATCGTGAAGAAGACGGTCCGAAGCCCCTCGGCCTTGGCCGCGAGGGTCGCCTCGATCGAGAGTTCAATTGCGCGCTCAAGCTCCCAGCCGTAGGCAAGCTGGATCAGGTGAGGAGAAGACGGAATCTCGACAACGACTCCATCGACCTCGCATCGGGCCGCCGCAAGTACGTCGGGAACCATGCATCGGGAGAATGCGTAGATGTCCGAGGATAGATCCAACTGCACGATGTCTCGGATAGCAGCTTCATCATCGGCAGAGACCGCCGGCATACCGGCCTCGATCCTGTCTACGCCTGCTGCGGCGAGCCGCTTGGCGATCGCTACCTTGTCCTCCCGACGAAACGCGATGCCCGCCTGTTGTTCCCCGTCACGCAATGTCGTGTCGTGAATGATTATCTTTTCGGGAAAAGCATACGTGGATTCAACCTCAGGAACTGCATTCCAAGGGCTCGTGAACCATCCACCAGTTGGCTCGTGCGTCATCGGGTTGACCTTTCCGTTGGGCTAGTGGCCTGTCCCGTTGGGGTTGAGTCAGCCTCTCAAGTGATCAGTTACCGCACGCGTTACATGGTCGTTGATCCCGTACCGAGGGTTGGGTAATCGCGCCACGACTACGGCCGGACGCGCCACGTAGCCCGCGAATTCCGAGACCTATCGCCTTGATGTTCGACGAAGGGTTTGTGGGGCTCGGCCGCGAGACTCTGCGGCTAACGACGCGGGTGTCGAGACTGGTTGAAGGGCCGGACGCAGGGCTTCCCTGCTGCCAGGTCTCGATGGAACCGGCGCTGGCTACCCGTCCGCTGTCAGTGTCGCTCCATCGTCGGCTGTTGCAACTTCGATCACGGCCTACTCAAAGGCAGGAGATCAGCCAGATGCTCAAAGGTGTCGTCGGCGAATGGGCTGATATCGACCGATGAAATGCCCAAGGCCTCCAGTCCGGCGATCGACTCGGCCACTTTGGTTGGGCTGCCGAAGAAACCGCCGACGAACGTATTCGAGAGGGACTCTTCGAGGGCGCGGGTGCGCGAGTCTGTCGAGGTACTGCAGAGCACGAAGAGACCGAGCGGCACTGTCTCGTTGACTGCACGGACTCGACGGACCAGGTCAGATAGGTCTGCCTGAGTGACCTCTGCGAGTGCCTGAAGATCGATGGTGCCGCCGCGTGTAGCCGACGAGATCACCTTCAGCTCCACGCGATCAGCGAATGGAGCAATCTCCCTGATGGTTCGGCGACCGCCCAGCGCAACGACGAGCTTGGGGGGCGTTCCTTGAATCGGGCCCAACGATGGGACTTCGATGTCGTAGTAGCTCCCGTGAAACGAGCAGGCCCGGGTGTCAAATAGTTGTCGTACGATCTGGGCGGCCTCTGCATAGCGGCCGGCCCGTTCGTGTGCGGGCGGGTACTGCAGGCCCCCGCCTACGACTTCGTCGCGTTGCCACCCGGCTCCCAATCCTGCGTCGAACCGACCGTCGGAGAGCGCCTGCATTTGAAATGAGGCTTGCGCGAACTCGACGGGTGACCGAAACAGGTTGTTGGCGAAAGCCGAGGTCAGCCGCACGCGTTTGGTGGTCGAGGCGAGAGTGGCCAGCGTCACCCATAGATGCGGGTAGTTGCGTGACTCCGTAAAGAAGTGGTCGGCACAGCCGAGGGCATCCCAGCCTTCGTGCTCGCGGGCCTGTGCCCACCTACGCGCATCGACGTTCGCGGACATGAAATTCGCGATGTAGTCCATTTCAGCGGGGTCCGTACGGAATCCGCCCTTGAGCGGCTGAGTCGGCCGCACGTCGGCTCGGGGCCGATCCCCATTCGGCTTGGTGCGTTTTCATTGTTGGTGTTAGTTCCAGGTGATGGTGATGGGGAGGCGTTTGACGCTGTGGAGGAAGCTGTCGCGGGCATAGGCGGGTGGTGCGGTGGGGGTGATGTTGGTGGTGCGGTCGATGAGTTCGAGGAACATTGCTTTGATTTCGAGGCGGGCGACGGCGGCGCCGAGGCAGACGTGGGGTCCGGTTCCGAAGGAGAGGTGGGGGTTGGGGTTTCGTGTGATGTCGAATCGTTCTGGTTCGGTGAACACGGTGTCGTCGTAGTTGGCGGAGGGGTAGATGAGCGCGACTCGGTCTCCGGTCTGGATGGTTTGGTCGTGGAGTTCGACGTCTTGGAGCGCGACGCGAGTGACCGAGATGACGGGGGAGGAGTAGCGCAGGATTTCTTCGACGGCGTTGTCGATGGTGCCGTCGGGGTCGTCGCGGAGGAGTTTCATTTGGTCGGGGTTGTGGATGAGGGCCCAGAGTCCGTGGTTCATGGCGTTGCGGGTGGTTTCATCGCCGCCGGAAGCCATGATGAGCATCATCGCTTTGAGTTCGTCTTCGTTGAGTTGTTCGGCTTCTTGAGCGGCTACGACTTTGGACCAAAGGTCATCTTGGGGTTCGGCTCGTCGTTTGTGGCCGAGTTCAACGCCGAGGTTCCACATGCTCATGGCGGCGTGGACTACTGCTTCGGGGGAGGGGGATGTTTCGGGGTCGGTGACGTTGGCGAAGGTGTTGGCCCAGACGTGGAAGTCGTGGCGGTCTTCTTGGGGGACCCCGATGAGATCGCAGATGGCTTGAAGAGGGAGCTCGGAAGCCACGTCGGCGGAGAAATCGATATCGGAGCGGCCAGCGACCTGGTCGAGGATGGTTTTGCTCATTTCACGGTAACGGCGGTCCAGTGAGCGCACGACGGCGGGGGTAAAGCCGCGGCTGACGATGCGGCGGTTCCGGACGTGGTCCTCGCCGTCCATCTGCATCATGGTCGGGAGGCCGCCCTGATCGCGGCGGGTGAAGTCGGCGGCTCGCAGGGTCACGCCGTACTCGGACGAGAACCGTTTGTGGTCTCGGTCGATGGCCATCACGTCGTCGTAGCGGGTTATCACCCATGACCAGGGCAGTAGCACCGGATCATTGATGGTTTCCCGATAGCAGGGGGCGGACCGCCTCAGTTCGGCGTACGCGGCCAGGGGAAGCCCGCATTGGGCGGGATCCCCATTCGCGTACACGTCAGGGTTGAGAACTTCGATCACCTTCGCCACGCTGAGCAGCCTCCCCGCAAGCACCAACACTGAACGCCCCCCACCATCAGCGATGGCTGTTACAAGGGCCGTTACCACCCCACCCCCGACCAACCCGGTCGGATGTTTCGCCGTCTAGCCTCTTGGCCGTAATGACTGCCGTAACCCTTGGCTGTTGTCATAGCGGCGGATGACTCGTCCGTCAGAGGAACTCACCAGCAGACAACAGCAAGGGGACCCCTGCCGGCGCGCATGAGCCGTATCCGGTGGGACGAAGAACGGCCGCTGGCCGCGTTTGCGTGTTTGTTCGTGGGATCTCATCCGGCGATTCCGACCTAGGAGGAAACCTTGCGTATAAACACTCATGCCCATGTGATCTTGCCTGACGTCCTAGGTAAGGCAGGAAAGTACGGTCCGGAGATCGTGATCGACTCCAATGGGGCGGCAATCATGCGGGTGGGCGCGTATAGCTCGCGGGTTGGCTCGGGCAAAGGCCTAACCGAAGAGGACTTTGCCCGCATCAGCGACGTTCAGCGCCGACTGGACGAAATGGACGCCGAAGGGGTCGACGCCATGGTGGTGACGATTAGTCCTCTCTTCTACCTCTACTGGGCAGAGGATGACATTCGAACGAGCTTTGCGAGCGCCCAAAATGACGCACTGGCGAAGTACTGCGCCCAAGCTCCCGATCGTCTCTTCTATCTCGCAACTCTGCCGCTGCCAAACGTTGAGGCATCGATCGAGGAGGTTCGACGAGTGGGACGAATGGGTGCTCGAGGTGTGAATATCGGTACCGGGGACTTCGATGGAGTCGATCTTGACAGCGAACAACTCTGGCCGTTGTTTGCGGAACTTGAAGCGGCGGCGCTACCGGTCTTTATTCATCCGTATCCCTTGACCATGGCGAGTGGTGAAATAGATCGCTACAACCTGTCGTGGGTGGTTGGATACAACTATCAGGAGACGGTCGCCTTCGCTCATCTGGCACTCGGTGGCGTCTTCGAGATGTTTCCCAACCTAAAGGTATGCATCACGCATGGTGGCGGAAATGTGCCGTACCAGTTCGGGCGGTTGGAGAAAGCACGGGAACGTCAGCCGGACGTGAGGGCGACCCGACCCATTCGTGAGTACATGGGCAATGTGTACTTCGACATTCTCTTGCACGACCGAGGGGCCCGACAGTTCCTGGTCGAGTTCGCAGGCGCGAGCCAGCTCATGGTTGGTGACAACTTTGGGGGCTGGGACGCTGCCGATGGATGGAGCATGCTCGCCGAACTCGACTTGTCAGAGGCCGATCGGCGGAAGATCGCCGGCGAAAACGCGGCAGCACTGTTCCGAATCGAGTCTCGATCGTGACAGGGTAACGGGATACGTAACACAGCTCGCAGATCATTGATCCGGGTTCTGGACAGCCCCAACCAGGGCGGTCCGGTCACAAGACAACGATGACTGGGGAAGAGTATGTCGAGCTGTATTGCGGGCCTGAGCTATGTCGTGATTGGCACGTCGGATCTGGACGAGTGGAGACGCTTTGGCTCAGAGGTCCTAGGTGTGATGGTCACACCCGGGCACCGCGACAGTCAGATCGCACTTCGCATGGATGTGCGAATGGCGCGCATGATCGTCGACGACACGCTCCCCCCGGGGGTCCAAACGGTGGCCTGGGAGGTTCGTAACGAGCACGACTGGAACGACCTCCTGAGTCGCCTCGAGGCCAACGGCACCAAGTTCGAGCTCCTTGACGCGGACGAAGCGCACGAGCGGTATGCGACTGCTGTCGCACGTTGTGAAGACCCATCAGGAGCGCAGGTGGAGTTCGTCCTGGCTCCCTACATCGAGCCCATCAGAAATTTCATTTCTCCGACCGGTGCCCGCTTTGTAACTGATGACCAAGGTATGGGTCATACGACTGGCCTCGTGGCAAACTACGACGAGACCAAGGCCTTCTATATCGACCTGCTCGGATTCACCGTTCGTGAAACCGTAAAGGCGGCAATTACTGGGACATTCGCCAGTTGCAACTCTCGACAGCACACGATCGCCCTCCTGGACGGCGGCGACTTGAATATTCTCCACCACATAATGCTGGAGGTTGACTCGATCGATGAAGTCGGCCGGTGCTGGGATCGCGTTGTCGAGGGCGGGGCGACCCTCGTCACCGGGATGGGGCGGCACTACAACGACCACATGATTTCCTTCTACCTGACCGGACCGGACGGCGTGACGTTCGAGTATGGGTACGGAGGCCTCCGAATCGACCCCGAAGCCACCGTGGAGGTCCGACAGTCAGGAAGGGGAGGCGGCAGCTTCTGGGGTCATCACCCCGTCGTGGACGACCCCGCCTTCGCCCACCATTGAGAGCCTCGGTCGGGAAGATGGGCCGTGCTGGCGCGCTCGGGAGTGACCCTCCTGCGCGAAGGGCATCCATATTCTCTATGGATATGAAAGGCCCGTCCGGTGCCTGCTCCGACGGGGCTCATGCGGCGAGCCGCTGACGCCGCCCCTCGAGAAGCTAAACTCGTGCCGAATTCCGAGCGGGGACTCGTTGCCATGGGTACAGATTTCGGGGGAGCACTCTCTTACCGTTTCGTTCCGCCTGGGGTTCCAGCGAACTTCCTTAACCGCCCTCGGCTTGACGAGCGCCTCTTCGCGCTTTTCGAGAATCATCGAGCGGTGGAGGTTGTCGCCGGCGCCGGATCAGGCAAAAGCGTCATGGCCCAGCTCTTCGCGTCGCAAATCGGCCATCCCTTTGGATGGCTTACTGCGAACAGTGGAGATACCTCACCGGCTCGCCTGCTCTCAGCCATCGCGCGTGTTCTCGAGTCTGTGTCAGAGGGGGGCAGTGAAGTATTGGACGCCGCCCTGCGCTCCGGTTGCACGCCTGAGGAGGCGGCCGCCACCTTCGCGGAGACGCTTCGCCCGCAGCGGTTCTTGCTCGTGGTTGACGAGTGCCAACATCTGGCCCCCAGCTCGGGCGCGATCTCGGCACTCGCAACCTTTCTTGCCTACGCACCGTCGACGTTTCGGATGTTGCTTCTTTCACGAGTGCCACTTGGGGGTGCCGTCTGCCGCTCAGTCCTAGAGGGCACTACGGGGCGACTCGGAGACAACGATTTGAAACTCACCGCGGCGGAATCGGCCGACTACCTCCGGCTCGAAGGTGTCGAGGATGATCGGGCACTAGAGATCTTCCAAGCGAGCGGTGGTTGGGTTGCGGGCGTAGTTTTCGGACTGCGGATTGGTTGGCCAAAGTCCGGCACGTCGGCCGAGCTCTTTCAGTTCTTAGGCAGCGAGATCCTTGCAAGCTTGCCAGAGGACGAGCAACAGTTTCTGATTGAGACTTCTGTTCCGGATGCTGTGACGGCAGAACTAACAACCTCGCTTTTGGGGGAGACGGGGCCTTCTCTTTGGGAACGAGTGCGTAGTCGGGAACTACCGGCTACAACTACGACCGAGAACTCGATCGTCTATCATCCAATGCTTCGATCATTTCTTCGCAACCGGCTCACCACGACTGCCCCAGGTCGCGAAAGCATTCTGAAGCGAAATCTAGCGCTGCATCTGATGCGACATCAGTTGCTGGAGGAAGCGACCGATGTGTTCCTGTCCATCCCGGATGTTGAAAGCGCGGTATCGTCCGCGAAACTTGCATTGCGGACGGTTTACCAGCGGGCCGACTGGAAGGTGCTTCGTGCATGGCTCGAAGAGTTCGGCGACCAGCGTGTCCTGACCGATCCAATACTGCTCGGTGCCCAGATTCGAACGCTTCACGGGACGAATCGCTTCGACGAAGCCGTTGCGCTTGTCCGAAGCGCGGATCGCGATGGAAAGTTGGAGCTCGTTATCGAGGAGGATCCTGGCGTTCTTGCTGTCGTGGCCCTCGTACTCGAGGCGACCCCTCTGGACGCGCTCGCATACCTGGATCGCTACCGTGGTGATCACCGGGCGAAAGCCGTCCGCTTCATGTTCGAGGCGACCACGGGCCAGACACCGGCGGTTCCACCGGTGGGAACGAAGTGGGATGACGTTGAGCGGCTCATGGTCTGGGGCCTGCTCTGGCAAGGTCGCATCGCTGACGTCCTTGCAATGGTACCTGATGCTCTGGATCTCCCCGTCAACAACTCCAATCTCATCTTCGCGTATCTTGCGCGTGGGGATGTCACGACAGCGCGTAGCATCCTCAATCGAGTCCCGCCCGAGATTCGGCTACAGGCCCATACGAAACATATTGAGGGAGCGATCTTCCTCGCTGAGGGCAAATTTTCGATGGCCCTGGATTGCGTCCAGTCCGCAATTGACGACAGCCGGCGCACGGGATCGGCACTCGAGACGCTCTACGAGGTAACCGCAGGGCAAGTAATGGTAGCGCTGGGACGCGTGGATGATGGCACACGCCTGCTTGAACAGCGCGTTGTCACTCTGACCGAGCTTCGGCAGGCTGCGATACTCGAATGGGCACAGACTCACCTCGGCCTGGCGTATCTGCGCGTCGGGCGTGACGAGGAGGCCCTCCAGCTCCTGCGTGAATGTGTGGCTTCAATGGCCGCCGCCGGACGGAAGCTCTTCCTACCCGCTGCGGCTGTCTATTT
>Ga0068860_100002765_pt1 | contig 18255 bp, 20 predicted proteins | sample KBSSwiS32_FD_66597 | JGI IMG/M metagenome (GOLD analysis project Ga0068860, IMG submission 66597) | Switchgrass rhizosphere microbial communities from Kellogg Biological Station, Michigan, USA - KBS Switchgrass S3-2 | ecosystem: Host-associated > Plants > Roots > Rhizosphere > Soil ... | reverse complement strand
TGCCGGAGCAGCAGCCGAATGCTCACGCTAAGGTCGACAATCGAAACGCGTGCGTTTCCTAATGTGCTGGAAGTTGTAGCGCGGTGAAGCCCGCAATGTTTGAGCTGTTCTCAGGTGAAATGGGAACGCCGTGCACCGCGCTTCTCGGCGATCCTAACGACCTCGGAACTCGATCCCAATCCAGGTGAATGTACCCCCTGCTACTTTTAATCCCTGGTGGTGGATCGAAACGCTTGGGGGTTTGGTCGCGCCCAACCTGACGCCCTGGATGCGAGAGATAGTCGGTGCCCTAAGCCTAGTGGCAAGCAGCAGGGCAGTTTCGCCGAAGCTCCGTGTTCAGGTCCTTGAACTGACTTTGGAGCAACTTTCCATTACGTCAGGTGAGATCACGAAGGAAATCAAGGCTATGCAAAGAGGCTAATTCCCCTCACGCCAAGACTGATCTAGGAATTTTCTCTGCTCGCTCTTTTTGCTCAGGAGTGCTGTTCGGAACGACCCAATCGGTATTGAGGAAATTTCCCTTGTAAAAAGACACCGGCTAGTCAGCTCGAACGCGTATTTGTCGCCGGATCTCAGCAAAAATATCAGCAGGAAGGACATTCCGGCAACCGGAGCACCTATCCGTTCGTTTTGGCGCTTCTGCTCCCCAGATTGATCGATTTGCATCGGCATTAAGACCGTTGGCAAGGCTTTTCGGTAAGTTGTCAACCACCCACAAAAGAAGCGTGCCAATCCTGAGGATGAAACAATTGTATTTTCTTGCGCTGTTGCGTCTCGCCTTTAGTCAGCGCTCTGAGATCACTCAGACGAGCGTTGTTACGCTGAATAAAAAAGCAACGTACCGCGACTCCTTCTGGTTGCCAATTCTTGGCTCATCTCTGTAGGTGGAAGCTAGAAGGTAATAGGCAAAACCTTACCCGGCTTATCGGAAGCTGGCTTCCATGATGTGTAATGCCGCGGAAAGCTCGCGGCTTGGCCGGTGCTGCACGGGCACAATGAGCAGTACACCGACCCTGAGGGTTACTGGATAGACCCCGCGCGAAACGTCAGGCGGAAGAGCGGCGAGCAGGAAGTAATATTGACCGCAGTGGAGAATTGCTCAGGTGTTGAGTGGAACTATTTGTTTGAGGCTGTTCGGGAATGCCTTCCGAAGATGACGGCTTGAGTGCCGTAAGCAGCTCAATTAGATGATTGGCGTCAACGATGACTTGGTAGGCGGCTTTAATTAGAAAGCGTCGTTCGTCAAAATCTTCGGTCCTCTGTAACGCCTTAGCAATTGACATTGAACTCCGACACTAAATGCCCGACATTCTGCTAGCAGTGGTGTTGAGCTGTTTCCAATCATAATAGGCGGTCCCGCTGTGGCTCAATCAAACGCGCGAAATATCAAGGCGGCGACCGATTGTTACGATAGTAGCCAGCGAGGCAAATCCGAGCATCGGAAGTAGCATCAGCGTGAAAAAGGAAGGCTTGAGAATTGCGGACGAAATAATTGCGGTCGCCCACAACACCGATGTGATGATACTGATCGTCCTTACTGGCTTCGTCATTTGTAGCCTCCAGTTCAAGTTTGAACCTATCAGCGAAAGCTTGTTCTCTACACGGAGTCGCCTCAGGCAGATGCAGCCCGGCTCTTGAGCTTTCCCTTATCCGACCAAGTTCTGAAGTTCCAATTCCGGTGGTTTACCGTTAGTGACGCGACTTCGTGACACGTGAACGGCACTTCCGCGTATCCGCGAACCTCGATGATACAGCCCTCGCTGGTCACAACTTGATCGAATCGCCTGCCATCTTTGAGCATGACGGAAACTACCTGATAGCCCAGTCCCCTTTCTGTTTGTAGTTTCAGTTCGCCGATAGTTTCGGGCGGAATATGCACTAAACGTTTCATTGGGCCTCCGAGCTGGTCAGCATTGATTGTGTTCCATTCCATCCATTCTATCGCACGCTGCAACCTATAAAACCGTAGTAGTGGGACGCACTATTTTTGGCGTTCGAACGAGGAGGCCTGGTCTGCTACTTCATTTTGTGGTTGTCGCGTGAACAAAGCGGCTTCAGGTCACTGCTCAAGACATCTGTAAAAGAGGTTCTCACCGAAATTCTCCTCACGAGATCGTCGTGGCCCATAAGGGCTATGGATCTGGCTGCTAGTAGTGCCAACGAACGAGAGAGCCGGTCCAAATCGGGCCGGCTCTTCGGTTGGCGGTACGGTTAACGAGGCGACGTGATTGCGGCCACCGGTTCGGCAACCTTTGTGCCGATCACTTCGCCTGAGACAATCAGCTCAACGCGCCGATTTTGTTGACGGCCCTCGGAAGTTGCATTGGAGGCGATCGGCTGACTCTTGCCGAGACCGGTCGCGCTGGTCGAGGACTGCGGGACACCTTGTTCGGTCAGATAGCTCCGGACGCTTTCAGCACGCCTTTCCGAGAGCACCTGGTTGAATGCTTCGGTACCAACGCTGTCGGTGTTGCCTTCGATAGCCAGGTTCAGGTCCGGATAGGCGAGGACGATGCCGGATATTTTGGCGAGCTTCTCGCGCGCTAGCGGCCGAAGTGTGAACTTGCCGCTATCGAAGAGCACGTCGGACATGTTGACGACGAGGCCGCGTGCTGTGTCGCGTGTTGCCAGGATGGCGTTGAATTGTTGGAGCAGGCGGGCGCGAAGGTCTTCGCGGTCCAGCACAGATTGCTGAAGCTGCCGGTCGGAAGCGCTGGCAGCGGCTTTATTGCGATCCGATTCCGCTTGCGCCGCCTGTTGCTGTTGCTCCGCAGCGGCGCGAGCTGTTTCCGCTTTTGCCTGGGCATTTGCGGATCTCTGCGCTTCTGCCTGAGCATCGTTCGCTGCGATTTCGGCGGTGATGCGACGTTGTGATTCCTGGTCTGCTTTATCCTTGGCCTCTTGCTCACGGCTCTCTGCTGCGACGCGTTTAATTTCTGTTTGTTGAAGCTGCTGATCTGAAGCGGCGGCCGCGTTTCTATTGCGGTCGGATTCCGCGCGGGCATCGAGACTCTTGCGGTCGGCCTCATTCCGTTGGTGAACCGCGTCGTTCGTTGCGATTTCGGCATTCATTCGACGCTGTGATTCTCGATCCGCGCTGGCGTGGGCGTCTGCTTCACGGCCTGCTGCAGCGCTGCGTTCGGCTTCCATACGAGCCGTTTCGATGTTTTTCATGGCGATTTCACGAGCGTCTTCCGCCGTTTGCACGGTCTGCCGTGCCGTCGAAATCAAAGACTTCTTATCGGCGTGTTTTCTGGTTGCGAGGTCATCGGCCTGCTTCATCTGGAGGGTGGCCTTTTCATAGCTTGGACCAGCGTAATGTTCTGCTCCGGCCGACTCAGCGATGCGCATGGCATTGCGAGCTTCGAAGAATTCCAGCGGCAATTTGGCGTTCAATACCACGGGGTCAAATCTATAGCCGGTTGGAATGTAGCCACCACGGTCGATCAGCTCATACTTCGCTTCCACTGCTTCGGTGGTACCGACGGTGTCCGAACGGACCTCATTTTCCAGAACGACCAGATTGCTGGGGCGACGGACCGCGTAATAGGGCTCGGCCGTCACGATGAGGGCAAACGCCTGAAGTTGCGTTGTGGCCTCCAGCTTGCTGCGGTGGTTGCCGCCAACGAGCACCTCTCCAAGGTTCATGGGTCTCCCTTCGGGGGAAATGGCCCAGAGAACATAGGTGAGATATTCGTTCCCGAAAGTCGTGGGATTCTGCAGTTCCTGCAGCTCCATCACAATCCTCGTGTCACCGCGCTTGCTCTGTACCGTGGCCCGACCCTGGGCGTTGGGCATCAGGTCTGTACCCCTGAAATTGACCTTTGTGGAGTCACCGCGATGGCCGTAGTTTACGGCGCGGGCGGTGCGGCTAATTACGTTGGCGCGGAATGTTGGTGTTGGATTGCCCGGCTCCGCAGGCAACTGTGTTTGGGCTCGAGCGGATGCGGATGCACTAAGTGCGATTACAACTGCTAGGGTGACTTGTGAAATCTTCAGCATGAGTCTCCTTCGACAAACCTAACAACATCACTGTCGCTTATTGCAAATCCGAATACTGTCCGGTAAGGGACGCATTTTCATACCAATCTGTTCTTCGAAGGCAGGCACCAGCAAGGTGAGTGTAGGACTCCGACATTCGTCCCTTAGCGAGTGGTGCAGAACTTCAGTGAACAGGTTCTCTTGAACATTGGCTGCTTGCCGAGACAAAGAAAGAATCTCGGCAAGCTGGCCTAGGCCTAGCTATTTGATTGAAGCCCGCTCTGATTCATTGCGGGGTGCGCTCTTTTGCAAAGTATTGACGAGATGACGGCCTGTCGCGGGAACGGACATTTTTTCGCTTCTTACGATGTCCTTTGCCTTGATCGCCCGGCCATATACTTGTTCACTCGCATCATCGTCGGGACGTAGTGTAGACCCTTCGAGGGACACGCCGGCAAACACACCACGGGAGCGCGAGTAGCTGAGAATCTCGGCTCGCATCCAAGCGTCTGTGGCTGCGGACGCGTCACGCCCTTTGGGGCCTCCGGCGACAGAAGCATCAGCGCCCAATTTGACCTTGCTGCTGAGAATCGATTCCATCCCTCTGTCGTTCATGACCAGCAGGATCAAGTCGGTAGCTTCTCCGCCAATTTGAAGTCCGATGCTGCCGCCTTCCAGCGCATACATGGCTGGAGCTCCCCATGATCCATTGAACTTCACACCTTTGCGGCAAACCATCGCGCCGCGCCCGTAACTTGCGCCTACACCAAAAGCAAGCTTCCGAACGGACGCAATCACGATGACGCACTCGGCCTTCTCCAACAGATCCTTAGGAATACTGTCTGGGACGTTGAGCACTTCCTGCATGACAACGCCGCACTCCTGGAGGCGTTTTTGTTCCTTGTTCAGTTTTGCCGCATACACGACACCTGCCGAAAGAGCAACACACATTGCGATAACCAAATAGCGTTTCATCACTGACCTCCATAGTCAGAACTGCTCTGCTGACGTAAGACTTCGTCAAAACTCTTAAATAGGGTCCTTTACGATGAATCCCACCCAGAAAGCTCCCTCCTTGCCAGTTGGCACAATCCTGTTGCCTGCCGATACCAAGACTTATGGCAACTCAACAGCTCGCGTAGACAGAGATGGCCGTGTTCTAATTGGATTTTCTAAGTTCATTGACAAGCTTCTTGGCCTCTTTGACTCTGTCCTTGTAATACGTAGGACTTAGAAGAACTCGTTTGTCTCCCACGCGCAGATGTTCCCTTATGCCCTTCTTCGACAAAAACAGGGAGAGGGCTGCATATGTCTTGATTTCCTTCTCCAGGAACTGAATTACTCGGCGGCTAGACTCATCCATTTGACCTCCTAACCAATGACCAAGGTTCAATCAGAACAATGACTCGGACCGAAAGACTGCGCACAAGACTTCGATCCCGAGAAGTTTAGATACCCCCGAGAACCAGGAGAATGACGCCGCCAAGAATGGCCAGACCCACTCCTCCTGTCGGGGCGTAACCCCAATTTCGGCTATGCGACCATCGCGGTAGGGTTCCCAGGAGCGCTAGCTAGGATCAGAATCACGACTGGTACAGTTCCAAACACAGCTTTCTCCTTTGTGAGTCACTTCGGGAAGCGTTAGTTCACGTACACACTGACTGCGATTCGACCGCTGGGATGTCTGCGGTTGTACAAGTAATAGCCATCCTCTGAGTAATCGACATACACATCGTCGTTGTTGTACCAGTCGTCGGACCAGTATTCTGGCCACGGGTCAATCAGACTGAACCAATAGCCGCCGTACTGAAAGCGGGGATACCCGCCAACCACCAAGACGGGACGACTGTAGACGCGGAACTCGTGATCACGGCCAAAATGGCCACGGAAACGGTCGTCCGGAATGCGGTAGCCGATGTAGCCGCCGCGTTGCTGCCAGTCACGGTGTTCGGATTGCCAGCTATGTGCGCGACGTTCTTGCCAAGTGCCCCGTTGTTCGCTTTCTTTTCCATGCTGCCTTTGTTGTTCAGACATGCTGACTTCCTGCGAACGGTCCCGCTGTTTGGTGCGCTGTTGCTCATGTCTTGCGGATTCGTCTTGGTGTTGCCGCTGCCGGTCTTGCTGTTCCTTGGCCTGCTGCTGTTGTTCCTGTCTCGTAGTGCTGTCTCGCTGCTGACGCTGCTGGTCTTGCTGTCCCTTAGCTTGTTCCTGCTCTCGTCTTGAAGACTTGTCGTGCTGTTGGCGCCGTTTCTCTTCCTGTTCCTGCTGTCCCTTGGCTTGCTGCTGTTCTTGCTTTGCAGGCCTGTCGTTCTGCTGTCGTTGTTGGTCCTGGTGTTTCTTCGCTTGCTGTTGTTGTTCCTGTTTTGCAGACTCATTTTTCGGTGGATGCTGCTCTTGCCGCCCCCTGGCCTGCTCTTGTCGCTTTTCAGGCGTCGCCTGCTGCTCGTGTTTCGGGGGTTTGGCCGGTCGCTCCTGTTGCTCCTGCAGTGTGCGAGCCGGCGCAATGATTCCGAGAAGCAAGAACAGGCCGGTTGTACTAACAACGCCAAGTAATTTCATGTATGTCGCCTCCACCGTCGCGATTTCGTGTGCCTGTTACTAGCCGCGTTCGGCACGGTTGTTGTGTCCGTGCCGATTGCGAGCCTAGGGTTCACAGCTAATCTTCAGTACTTATTAACTTTTCTATCCAACGCGTATCCGCGAGAGGGAATGAATTAGTCCAAATACATTCAGGAGCCAAAACACGACCACGATTACGACGACGGCGTTCAAGATCGACTTGATGCTTCCCGCCATGGGGATGAAGCGATTCACCAGCCACAGCAGAACGCCGATTACGATCAAGATCGCTACCAGGTTAATTAAAGGCATGATTGATTCGTCTCCTTCCTCGCACGCAGACACCCCGCCTCGCTCGTTGTTGACCTTGTTTCCGTGTTAGTCCGAGAGCTGGTGCGACACTGTGGAGCGGAGTGGAACCCGGAATTTCTGAGTGGTTCAGGCTGAAGCTTCGGTTTTGTGTTCTAGCTTCGGTCTTTTTGCTTCCCCCACGAACAACATACTAGAACAGACCGCAACGGGTATCTGTCCATTTGCGGACATAGATGTCATTTGTTTACGCACGCCCGGCCCAGTGGCGCAAATCATGCTAAAGCTCGCGTCACCGCGAAGATACGAGAAGAGCAAGGATGTTACTTTCGAGGTTCAGTCCCTTCTGGTCTCCGCAGGCGTGTCGAGAAAAGGCCGCCTCTTCCTCAATGTCGCGCGAATCTTAAAGCGAGCCAACAATCGGAATCTGTTCCATTTTGGAACACTCGGGTATTGGCCTTTTGGAGACATCAAGGGTGGAGGAGCAGCCGAAATGCGGTCAATTTCTGATGGTCCGGCCCTCGTTTCGGAGGTGTGTCAAACCGGACAGTCACGCGGGGACAGGTGTTGCAAGATTCTCTTCCGGCTCATGTTCTCGAGGAGGGTGTGCCCGATGTCGATTAGCTGCCCAAGCTGTTCCAGTCAACGAATCCATCGGTCGAGGCGCAAGGGATTCCTCGAATCGGGGCCTCTCACGCTGATGTTCGTGCGACCGTTTCGTTGTGAGCAGTGCGACCACCGCTTTTTCCGATTGTCTTTCAGCGCCAATCCCGGTGTACCCCCGGCTGGAAGGACGTGGTTGCCACTAGTTCGAGGACGATGAAGCCGGCCTAAGAGTCTGAGAGCATAGCCCCCACCAGGACTTGATCCTCTTTCTCGAAACGAAGCTCCTGCGACCCGTGTACATCCGGACGGTTCAACTCCCACGTTTTCTTGCGGTTCGCGCAGGAGGAGAAACGGTGCAGTCTTCTGAGAAATGCGAACGCTGAACAAAGAAAAGATAAGTCAACAGAATTACTTATCCAGAAGCAAAGCGACGAAGCGAGTTGGAAAGCAGAGCTACGCAGGCTTCGCGGTAACACAAGCCAGTCGCCTGTAACGTGAGCAAGGCGGCTATCTACTCACGGACTACGGACCGTCCCTTGCCGGTCGTAGTCGGAATAGGTGATGAAGGGGAACCTTTCACAGAGATTGCAGAACCTCCGGATTGCCTTGAGCAATTGGAATGGGAACTGACGCGCTGGCCTGAAGGGCTGAACTGTAGACCCATTGAACAGCAGTTCTGTGAGGGTGCTCGACAAGACTTAGGTAGATAGAGAGACTCCGTCGTTTAGGTGCCTTGGGACGGGGTACCCACTCGATTTCGGCTCGGCTATTGCCAATCTCTCAGGTTCGCAGTGATCGAATTCCCATGCGCGGCATTCAATCGAGGCAGAATTGTCGTATCAATTAAGGACTTGGGTAAGGACTTGGGCAAAGCTGTCCGAAACGGGACAGATGTTAAGTACCAGTATGGCTAGACTGTCCCAGTGTTAGCTGGAATCTGCCGGTTGTCAGTTTGGCGCAGTTCAGGACTGTCTTCCGACACGTACTTGGCGTGACATGCTGCAACCTCAACAAATTGGACGAAGTACTGCTGTCGACAGCCCAGAGAGCAGACGGCATTTCCTGCGCATCCTCTTCGTTCATCGTTCACTAGCAGATATCGAGCGCTGTCTGCATGAGCTCAAGAGGGTGGGATACACAGTCAGTTCCGATGTTGTCATAACGCCCGAGCAGTTCGCAGATCGTCTTCATTCGCAATGTTTTGATCTTATTCTAGCCGAGTACCCTAGCTCCACCTGGCAGGGAGCTCAGGCACTGGACTGCCTGCGCCTGATGAAGAAGGCGATTCCCCTCATTTACCTCGTCTATCTCGTGAAGCGAGAAACCGTTGCAGAGCTGATTCTGCAAGGTGCGAGCGATTGTATCGAAATGGACAGCATCAGCCACCTCCCTGTGGCCATCCATCGCGCTCAGGATGAAATGGCGTTGCGGGATGCACGAAATCGAGCCGAAAAGCAATTGCGACAATCGGAAGCGCGTTACCGTGCCTTGGCGGGAAATCCGAACTACGGTATTTGCCGCTGTAGCCGCGACGGCACGTTTCTGGAAGTTAACGAGGCCATGACCAAGATGCTTGGTTATGCCTCGAGAGAAGAACTCTTGAAGATGAACCTGGCGAGTGACGTGGCGCGGGACAGTGCCAAAGGCAAACAATTGCTTGAGCAGCTTGGCAAGGCTGGGCAGGTTGACCCGATCGAAATGGAATGGAACCGGAAAGATCACGGGCCTCTGAAGGTCCATCTGAGCGGGCAAGAAGTGCTCAGTGAGCAGGGTGAGTTGAGCGCCTACGAGCTCATCGCCGAAGATGTCACCAAACAGCGAGAGCTGGAGGATCACCTACGCCGACAGGCGGCCAGTGATCCGCTGACGGGCCTGGCAAACTACCGCCATCTGGTGGATGTGCTGTCCCTGGAGATCAAGCGCTGCGAACGAACACGAAGAACGTTTGCTGTCCTGTTACTCGACCTGGACGGTTTGAAGCACATCAACGATCACTACGGGCATGTGACAGGAAGCCAAGCACTCTGCCGGGTGGCCGACGTTTTGTCTTTCTGTTGCCGCGACATCGACACGGCGGCGCGCTTCGGAGGCGACGAATTTGCTCTTGTCTTACCGGAAACAAACGCGGAAGCAGCCCGTCTAGTGGCGCAACGAATCTGCGAGAGCGTTGCCAACGATGGCAAGGGACCCAAGCTTTCCATCAGCGTTGGCGCTGCGATTTATCCCCGAGGTGGGGATTCGGTTGAGAGTATGTTTCGCGAAGCGGATTCAGAACTCTACACCATGAAGCGGCTAAGGGTTGTGCCTGCAAATTCCACGCACGCCGCTGCCGGGCAGTAGAGATGAGGTAGAAAACAAAGGATGGGCCCCTACCTGACGGCATGCTTCGTCTCGGGTTCGTCGGCTCGCCTCCTCGTAGAAAAGCTGGCCGCACCTGCGAGTAGAAATACTACGCCGAGGATTCTCACGACCGGGTTCGTTTTATGTTCAACCGTCCGTGAGGAAGACTCAGTCGCACCGTGGAAACTGCTTCTGTAGGGATATAGAGCATTCCTTGAATGCCGAGCAAGATATTCCCGAGAACAGCCAAAGCAATCCCATAAATCTTACCGAATTGCACGCGAACTCGTGCGACTAGTGACGCGATAGCTGCAAATTGAGAACTCGCCTTCAGGTATACCGTCGTTCACGCTGTGGCTGATCTGCCTCTGAAGATGTGCAGAAGGAGCATAACTATACCGATTACCAACAGGACGTGAACGAGCCCGCTAGAAACGTGAAAGGCCAAGAATCCAAGCAACCAAAGAACAATCAGAACCGCCGCGACTACTGCTAACATATTCTTAACTCCTTTTATCTCTACAGCCTGCAACAATCACGAACCTCTTGGTCCGAGCAGCACGCGTTCCGACTTATCGTTAGATTCGTGCTGGCAATACAAGCCTGCCAAACCTGGGTGTGAAAATCTGTTCGATAAGAGTCACATTCGGAAATCACATCTGAACATGGACAACATCTTGTCGCCCGTGACGAAAGAGATGCAACAGTCCAGCGAAGCAGAACGTCATCCGATCGCGGAAGGAAAACAGTAACGGAGAATGATGAAGAAAGCTCCGTGCCTATTTCGGGTGCCTTAAGATCGGTATGACGTCTTAAGGGTGCTGAAGGTCCGTTTCTTCAGCAGATACATAAAAGGCTTCATTTAAAACCGGTGTGGTTCAAGACGGCTGGCCTCTACCCCGCTCCTGCTATCTGCTCGGTCGGGGGATCGCTTCTCTTGTTCGGTGCTCATTCAGAATCGACAAGGGCTACACTCGTTAGTGTTTTGCAGTCTGTTCGAGCTTGGATAAGACGGGCTGTATTTCTGAGAGGGCGGTGGAATCTCCCCTCGCCAGATCCGCTGTGATCTGATCGCGGGTTGCCAGGATGTCATGAAGCAAGTTGCGAAGTGCGGGATCCTCCACGCTGCCTACAATTCGCTGAGCTTGATCAAAAAACTTCTTCGAGTATTCTCCGGATTTTCCGTAGTTCTTTTCGACGGCCTCCAGATACATCATCGTGGCTGTGTCGCGAAGCTGCGACAATTGTTCGCTGAACTGACAGTTTATTAATCGTTTCTCTGAAACAGACAGCTCCTGCTGTAAGTTCCGCAGTCTAGAATACTGCAGAATGAACCCAATAATGAATCCCACAATCAATAACACAAACCAGAGAATGAGTTTACGTCGCATTGATCTTTCCCTCTACCATCTCTTTCAGCCTCGGCGAATCGACATAATCCGAGCCGTCCGAATTCCGCCCGTTCGGGCTGCATGACACTCAAACAGCACTCTGCTTTGTCCTTCCACCAGCTCAGCAGCTCGAGCGGAGAGATCGACGGAACCACGACTTGCTAGCTACGGGGCTAAATCCAGTCCATAAGACGGGGGTTGAAGGTTCCGCCCGATCTCGATGGGCACAATCTCTCCCACACCCTGTTCTTCAATAGTGGCTCTACAATATAAGCAGAAATGACTTCATTCCCTTCGATGTCTTGGAAAACCTCTCATCGACGCGCAAGGTTCCGTGAAGGTTGATCTGTTCCGTCGAAGGAGCGTATGTGCCATGCATGTGAGCAAGCGCGCCTGGAACGCTGAACGAGAAGTCCGAGGAGGCCGCGACGGCGTCTTTCAGCACCACGTGTCCTTTGAACCTCTCATTAGCGCGGTCCGGGAAAAAGCGCCGGCGACACAAAAGGTTCATCTTCGCTTCGCGCTAACAGCCAGCCGACTCCCCTGCATTCCGAGCATGGCGCGTTGCGCTCAACTCCGATCGCTTGACACCGGGCGCATGCTTGCCAGTCGCCATCCTTAACGGCGCTTGAGTTGGTGCCTCTACAGCGCTCCCCACCTATATGTTTCCCGCAACGCAGACGAGCGAGAGTGAGATTGTAGCCAGCGTTCCCGCAGACCGTGCAAGACGTCACAGGTACGGGTCGCTTCATACGCAGACCATCTTTCAGGCCTTCTCCGCTACCAAGATTTGAATTCCCACATCAGCGTTCGACCGCGCACGCCACCCACCATGGGTACGGAGCGCCCAGGAACAAGGCTCCGAACTCTTTCGCACTCAATTCTTGTAGCTGAGGGCGGCTAGGAGGTGAACTTCACGCGCAAGTCAAATCGTTACCGGTAGGAATCCCGGCGATACTTGACGATGACCGCAAAATCGGCCCGGCATCCGTGGTTTACCCAAACTCCGCGGCGGTTTGTGCCCCAGCTATAGTCTTTGGTGCACGGTGCGTCGCTGTGCTGCGCAACCAAACGCACCGTACCGCCGCCCGTCTTTACGGCGCACGAGTGCTTTCTCATGTCGTCGGAATTGCATGAAAATGTTTGCGATTCGCGGTTGCTGCCATCTCTGTCGTGGCGGTTTTCATCCCGGTAATCGGTGTTACCACCGACGCTGAAATCGGCCCGGCATCCGTGATCTACCCAGATCCCTTGGCCATCCGATCCCAACTGTAACCTTCGGTACATGCCGAGTCGCTGTGTTGCCGGATGAGATGCACTCCGCCTCGCGTATCGACAGAGCAAGAGTGTCTCCTCTCGTCGTCCGAGTTGCACGTAATGGTGGACTGGGCCAGGGACTTGACGGGCAGAAATATAAAAAGACCCAGTAAAGCAATACTCCAACAAATACGTCGGTTCCTCATGATCTCGTATTCTCCTTGGCTCTTGCTTGCCGCAGGCTCGGTTTGAAATGATCTGCCAGAAACGGCTATTGCTGGGATCTAACACCCGTGGGAGGACAAGCCACCGCCAGCATTGTAGGAACCCTAAAGGACTTCTGTCTGTCCACTTAGCAACACTTTCGGAGGATACTTGCCACCCGCCAGGGATGCGCACCGAATTCGCACGCGAAATCTGTCCAGCCTGTGTTGCTCCCGATCACCTTCCGGCTGACTGAGGGAGAAAACGCTCTCAAGCAGACCCTCGCGTGTTTTGGTGCGCAAAGGAATCCATCGATTCTTGTTGACACGCACTGAATGGAAGAACAACCTCATATCGAGGTCTCGCGGTTGAGGGCGAGACTCCCGCTTCGTAGTCCAAAGGCTGTTTCTTTTAAAAGGCCAAGTTGCGGAGGGAGCACGAGAAGGCAGAACCGCCCTCGGGCGGGGCCCGACCCTCGTGTTTGACGTACAGGCCCGCACATCCAGCCGCCAGCGGTTCCCAGGCCATACAACTCAATCTCGACTCGCTGTGTGCGAGGGGGAATCGAATTTTGCAAAAGGAGAACCACTATGTCTGAACAAAACAAAGCCGCTGTCCGTCGTCTGTTTGATGAACTTTGGAACAAGGGCAATCTGCCGGTGGCAAACGAGCTTATTGCTTCCACGTACACGCACCATGACCCTTCGACGCCCGACGCAGGGCGAGGTCCGGAGAGTGAGAAGAAGCGGGTCACCCTCTATCGCACAGCCTTGCACGATCTTCGCTTGACGATCGACGACATCATAGCCGAAGGCGAAATGGTGATGGCCCGCTGGTCTTGCCGAGGTACCCATAAAGGCGACCTCAACGGGATCGCACCAACCGGGAAGCAGATCGCCATCTCCGGGATCAGCGCCGTCCGCTTCGCTAGCGGCAAGATGGAAGAGGGCTGGATCAACTGGGACGCTCTCGGCCTCATGCAGCAACTCGGCGTCGTTCCTGACGTTGCCAAGACCAAGGCCGTCGCCAGATAGCTGTCGTCACTTATCGCATTAAGACCGGATGGCCCGACGACTCGTCGGGCTTTCTGTCTTCCAGACTCATTCGATCTGGCAAGCTCACTCGAACTCCAGATCTAGTCAAATGATCTCGAAAGGTGTCCGTAACGACACAGACGCGGCCCTTTGAGCTGATACATAGTGGAACTTGCCCCGAATCTGAAGAAAAGCAGAAAGACAACATGTTCGGATACGCGGGATTGCCAACGGTCATGGAAGACTTAACGACAGATGTCCTCGGGGAATGGGATAGTGAAGGCGGAGCCACGATCCGATTGGATGCCTTCGCCCACCTCGCACCGCCAGGTTTCGGGCCGAGCATTGCGGCGAAGACTATGCTCGTCGGTACGCCTTATCAAATTGAATGGGCAGAGCAAATTAAGAACCGCGTCCACAAGGAATTTGATCGCGTCGGCATGATCATGAAGTCAGTGGCTGAGAAGCAAGTGAGCTTGGATCAAACCGACACAGTAAAACTGGTTGCCATCTTGGAAGAGAAGCGCCACGAAGTAATGGCCAATGATAGAGCCGGATATTTTATTCACGACTGGCAGGAACTGAGCGATCAAGTGCGACAGATGATCGTAAAAGACCCTCGATATACGAAAATCATGGCGAGCCAAGCGGCACGGAAACACACGACTACAATAAGAACTGAGGACCAGGAGACGCATTGGCCCGAGGGAGCAGAACTATAAACTGAAAGAGGGAGAATTCTGCCACTTATGGGAAGTCGTTATGTAGAGCCACGTAGACCAGCTTACATAAAGCATCCGGACAATACGTGACAAATGCGCTATAGGATTGCTTCAAGAATAGTCACTCACTCCTCTATGTCGTAATATTTAGCGGAACTTCGATATCCTCCGCAATCTCGGGATAGCAAGTCCCAACTACCATAGCAAGAGCCGTCGCGCCGGGCAGTCCCGGCTCAACCGGACTCTTGGATTCCTTCTGAGCTGAGCATGCAATTTTGAGCTCACGCTGCAGCGTAGACCGCCTCTTCCTGGGCGTAGCACTGCGTCAGCGGTATTTTTCGGTCGCTGCTGCATCCTAAGCCTAGTCAACGTGAAATTCGTGCTTCCTTCGCTCTTTCTCGCCCATAGTGACGGGAGTGCTGAGCCGTGGGTGCTCAGCCATGAAATCACTGGTCCGGTAATCTAACTAATCGGGAGTTGGCAAGTTAGGGGCGCGCCCTATCGATGGTGAAGCCACATGAAGAATGCGCAGATGGCTCCGGCCGGAAGGGCGAGCGCGAAAAACGACCGAGCTTCTGGCAACCTACTTCCTAAGGAGTCGCCCGACTTGATCACGTACATACCGTTCTGCGTCACGCTCTGTGGGCTCTATTTCGGGCGTTTCGGGATTTGCTGCTCGGGCCGCCTGTCCATTGGACGGCATGTTGGCGTCGAACGGTGTCCCAAGCAATAAAGCGCGTGACATACTTGTAGTAGACCGAGGCAAGCGCTGGAACGTTCGCAAAGCCGAAGACTTTTCTCGAGACGTATTCTGCTTGGGCCGGGACAAAATCCTCAACACGAGTTCTCCGATTTCCATCGGCCCCTGACACGGATCCAGAAGGGCAATTGTTAAAGGCCCCACCCCGCAATCCAACCAGGCTATCCTTAAGCCCGCGGCGCCCAAGATTCCCCTAGACTGGCGCGGGAGGCTTGCGCGTAGTGTTTACTTGCATGCTGATTACATAACTGGAGTCTTCTACTTGGGCGAAAGCAGTTTCTGGGATCAGAGGCTGGTCGCGCTCACTAGCCACACTGCTACCCAAAGTCAGCATTACAATTTTGAACACATAGGCAGATTGAAGAAAGAGCGGCCTAGTCCAGGAGATCGCTCTTTGGGGCATTTTCGGAGGGTAACAGCGCCTGCACTCTACGACCGCCTAATCTGCATTTCTGTCCCTTTTGGAACAGTTTCTTCCGAATGCACGCCATATACTGGGGTCGGTTTGCAAGCTGTTTGACAGATTTCTGACTTTGTAATGGGGCGATGCTTAGCTGGGTCGCCCTTTCTATTCAAGACAGCTGAACGCTCTTACAGCGAGATATGTCCCCAATGACCATTAGTGACATGATTGACGACTTTATCTCCGATCTAAAGAGAAATGCCGACGGAAAGTATCCGTGGCGGGAGCCTGTCGAAAACGCCTTGCGAGAGACTAACGCTGTCAGAAAGCCCGCTCGAATCGCCTATGCTGAAACTGCCATCTATGCTCGGCGGCAAGCGTTGACCTGTAGTGAGGAAGCAAACAAAGAACGCGAAGCTTTGAACGACGCCATTGAGCAATTACAGAACGACAGGGCTCGGAAATTTGACGCTAGCTTCCGGTGTAGGATTCCGGCTCTAGGTTGATCTTCAGCGCTAACGGTATGGCTTTTTTTTCGGGAGGGTGAATCCCACCATGCCACTACTTCACGATGCCGCGCTTGTAGGTGGGATTGTCATCGTTGTCGGTTTGCTCCTAGCGATTCATCGCTCTGTCAGCAACCATCGGTAAACAAAACGGCAAATAAGTAGAAAGCTATATCACAACGAGCCTGAATGACCCCGCAAGATTGAGGGAGCTTCAACGTTTCGGCATGAGGTTTAGCATCCTCATCGGGCTCCCATGCCCTCGGATCAGTCGCAGAACTGTCCCGTTTAGCGCAGTCATCTTGGATCGTCTCTAGATTTACTTAAATAATAAACATAATACATCTTTACATATACGCACGCATGTTCCATGATGGAGGCCGAGTCATTAAAAGAGGTGGCTTACATGAGAACTATGAATCGTTTGGAACTACCTTTCCGTGGGGCTACGACCCTGCAGGAACAGATCAATCGCGTGTTTGGCGATGTGGTGGGACGCACGGGCGAGGAGTCGAACTTGACCCCTTGGGCGCCGTCCGTCGACATCTATGAGACCGAGAATGAACTGGTCGTTAAGGCGGACCTGCCCGATGTGAATCCGCAAGACCTGGACATCCGCGTGGAGAACAACATCCTCACGATCCGCGGCGAACGCAAGTTTGAGACCAAAGTGAACGAGGACAACTATCTGCGTATCGAACGCGCCTATGGCTCGTTCAGCCGGAGCTTCTCGCTGGCGAACTCCGTGAAATCGGAGGCCATCAAGGCCGACTATCAGAATGGTGTGCTGACTCTGAGCCTTCCGAAGCGCGAAGAAGCCAAGCCCAAGCAGATCAAGGTGAATGTGGGAACGCAACACGCAATGGCAGCGGTAGCTGGCGCTCGCTAAGAGAGCAAACGAAGCACGAAGTGTTGGGGCGGGTGGCCTTTACCTTCGGCCATCCGCCTTTACTTTTGGACACTAAGAAAACGGGTTTCCCCAGCGCCATCACAGGAGACAACTATGTATTCCAAGAACATGCAAGAAGGCGCTACGCTTGCCCGCCAGGCGAGTTCGGCGGTAATCGAGCTAAAGGTCCTGGTGGAGCGTACAGCCGAAAAGGTCCGGGCTGCCGAGCGTCAGGCGATAGGCACGGCAATTGGACAACGGGAAGGAGACGACGCGTTGAGAACGTTTCGCGTCGCAGCCGAAGACCTGCAGTCTGCAGATTTTGAAGCTGCGCTTCTTCAGGCACGGGCGACGACGCAGGCCGCCATTGCGAGTCTGAGCATAGGTCGAGAGCGGTAAAAGGTCCTCAATAAGGGCTTCGCTTCCTTCAAAACAGGCCGGACCTGGCCTGTCATTCGGTGATCGTCCGGCTTGTTCGATTACTTCAGGTTTGCTCGTTACTAGCTCGCTGACAAAAGAGCGGCAGTTCCAAACAGAGCGTTTCGGCGAAGGTGCACACTTATTGCTATCATCCTTCCGGTTCGCGAAATCGATAATGGAACTGTCAAGAGCTGCGCTTGTCGTCGCGATCCTTGCCGGGTTTGCCGGGGTCCTACTGTTCACCCCATATGAGGCTTTCCTCGAAGGCGTTATAGCGTTCGCCATCGTCGTAGCCGCCGTGGTGGGTTTCTTGATGCATCCGCGCAGGGAGGTGTTTTACGTACGGACTGCCGTGCGTTTAATGGACCCAGATCGACGCCAAGCTTTGGAGCACGACTTCTTGGCCGTCAAAGTTGAACTTGTGAGGCTATGGCTGTTGTTTGTGCCTACGTTTCTGTCGGTGGCTGTGCTCGTGTTTTTCGCGGCCAGTGGTCCCGCGAAGTTCAGTTACTTGAATTGGGTTTTTTTCATCACGATATGCATACATCGTGTTTCTATTCTGCCAGTATCCGCCCCTGCTCGTTTTTGTCTTGCTCGTGGCCTGGATTGACGAGAGAAGAGTTATGAGAGATGCCGAGGCGTGCACCGCAAGATCTTTCTCCATCCGTCGAGCACGAGTTGGGTGGGTTGGACGAGTCTCATATCTGTTTATGGGAGAACACGGAGAATATTACGGCGGCGACTGTATGTACTTTGGGCTGCCTCACCCTCGTGAACTGGCCACGATTGTCTTTCACAATGCCCGAACACCAGAATTGAATAAAATCGTAATGGGATTCTTATTCCATCGTTTGATGATTTTGGGGCGTGGCGT